>Ga0326728_10001860_pt1 | contig 72580 bp, 74 predicted proteins | sample MB3enrmetagenome_FD_207602 | JGI IMG/M metagenome (GOLD analysis project Ga0326728, IMG submission 207602) | Lab enriched peat soil microbial communities from McLean, Ithaca, NY, United States - MB31MN | ecosystem: Environmental > Terrestrial > Soil > Wetlands > Peat | place: USA: New York...
GGCACATGAACCGGCTTGAACGGAAGAAGCTTTTTTCACCAGACATTGAACCGATGCGGACCGCAGAGGGGCGCTGGTTTGAAGCGATTGTCTATGAGATGTTTCTTGATATCTCACAAAAATCCAGCCGGATCAAATTTCTTGCACGAAAAGGTGCTGATGCGCCCCGCACACTCGCGCAGGCGCAACTCGGACAGAACGGGATTTTTTATTCGAAATCCGGGGATATTACGATCCGCGGAAATGGTCAGGATCTTGCAGAATTTGATCTCCTGCTGGTGGATTCAGCCGACCGGGTTGCATTCGGGGAAGTCGTCACATCTCCCTCGGACCTGAAAGAGTTTGAACTGGAGATAGCATTTAAAAAGAGACTGCTCGGGTACCTCTTCCAGCAGGAGCATGTCCCTTTTCTGCTCATCTCTTCCTTTGATATTTCGAATTATTCCGTGATCAAACGGCTCGCGAAAGACAGGGATAACGCGATTATTCATACCAGTTCCTGCGATCAGATAAAGAAACTTGTCAGGCATTACCGGCCGAGAATCCTCTACACTAATCCCGACAATCACCCCAAACTGATCCGGGCTACCGATATTCTGTTCAAACGGGTGTTCGATTACAAAAAATATCATGATGCGATGAGAGTATACATTCTTTCAGAAATTTCACGCCATACGGGCAGCAAAAATTTTGAGCCGCCGACAGAAACGATGGCTATCGTGAAAAAAATTCTTTTCGGATCATGTTACCCGCAGGCGGTCAAGGCGCTCTGTGAACGTTACGGTCTTTCCGTGCGGGGTAAACAGATAGAGTTTGCGGAGTTCGGCAGGCATTTCTCGAGCGCGATTATTGCTATGGACCTGCCAGGCCACGAACTGATCATCTACCTCAGGTCCCGCCAGAAACGGGAGTACCTCAAGATGGTACAGGCAAAAGACGGGCATTTCAAATTCGAGCGCCCGACACCCTCCCGCGTAGGTTTTTTCCTCTGGCTTGAATCGCTCCGGCCATCCCTTGGCGTCGGGATCACGATCCAAATCCTTGATACCTTCACGCAAAAAGACAAGGCCAGAAAATAAATTGGTTGTTCGAGAAACAGTCCCGGATATTTTCACGATTGAATTTTCGGCTCGGAAAAGATCCCTCCAAAAAAAATCCGGCAATGTTTCAGGACATACCCGGGATGAGAGAGTTTCATCCCGTAATCCGGAGGGGTCCGTTGTTGAAGAGGTCATCCGGAATTAAGGCATTGTCTGTCAGGGTCATGGAATACCCCGCTATCGCTCCCTTTCAGCCACCCCTTGTATGCCCGGCATCTCAGCTGACTTCACGTGAAATCCGGGCTCGTATCGGACTCCGATTCCTGGATCCGTGGTCCGGAAAACCCCGTAAAACGCCCGGATTTGCCGCAAAAATAAAACCCGCCATATTGGCCCGGATTGCCCTAAAACGCCACCAAAATGGCAGAAAAAGACCCCTAAGATCTGGGTGAGTTTTCATTTTGCACATACTTTGGTACGTTTTAGCTGAGAAACGCCAAGGAAAGGACCTTGGCTGCCTTCTAGGAAAGTCGGGGGTAATTAGGCTTATTTTCCCAAAAAAATGGTTTTCCTGGCTTGGATTGATAGGGGTGGCCGGCAGGCAGGGCCGGGAGAGCCGGCTGCTACGGAACCGCTTGGACAGCCCCACAGGGTAATGGCGAAGAAAAAGATCGGGATGACTGGGAAAATCTTTTACCGGCCCGGAAATTATTTTGGCGTTCCGGAAAAATCCGGCAGGATTTTTGGAAAAAAAATTTGCAGAGGTTTTCAACGGTTTTCATAAAAAAAGCTGCAGACCTCTTCATCCATATCCACCCGAACCAGGTGTGAATGCACTACGTCAATCGAGCAGGACGCCCATCGCCTCGTGGTACCGGGCTTCCATCACGTACGGGATGCCCGAGACTTTCGACGCCTCCTCGGTCAGTGCCATCAGGTCACCGCGTGATATGGTGGAGAGCCGGAAGTTCCTGCTGCCGGCCATGAGTTGCTGAAGACCGGTCCTGAAACGCTGTGTATACGTGTAGATACCGATAGCCCCCATCGGGATCTCCCCGATCCGGGAACCGTACTTCTCTTTGAGTTTCTCATAGCAAACAAAGATCTGTTCAACGGTCGAACCGTACTTGGAGACCGATTTGGGAAGGTCACCGGTCTTGATCCACTTCTCGATATTTTTGCCGACCATACCGGGAATCATGAGTCCCCTGCCCATGCAGACTGCCCTGAAATACGGGCTGCCCATCGCAAGCGCCTTGAATACGTTGGGTTCGTCCGAGAATCCTCCCGCCATCGCAAGATGGGGGATCCGCACACCTTTCCCTGAGAGTTTCTCACAGAAGTCCCGCGCGAGCGACTGGAGGTAAAACGTCGGGATACCCCACTCGTTCATCATCGGCCACGGGCTCATGCCGGTGCCGCCCGGTGCACCATCGATGGTCAGCAGGTCGATCTTTGCCTCGGAACCGTACCTGAGAGCCATGGCCAGCTCGACCATGGAGTACGCACCGGTCTTCAGGGTGATCCTCTTGAACCCGATGTCGCGCAACCGGTCGATCTCATCAAAAAACCCCTCGCGGGTCAGAAAACCGATGCGCGAATGACGCTCAAACTCTTTGATCGCACCGGATTTGAACGCAGCCTGGGTTTCATGTGCCATCGGATCCGGCAGGACAATATAGCCGCGTTTCTTGAGCTCGATGGCGCTCTCAAGCGACCTGACCTTGACTTCGCCACCGATACACTTGGCGCCCTGCCCCCACTTGAGCTCGATGGTGTCGAGGTTGTGTTTACTAGCAACATATTCCGCTGTGCCCAGACGGGTGTCCTCGACGTTCATCTGGACAAGCATCTCGCCATAGCCCTCGTAAAATTTCCGGTATGTCGTTATGCGCCGGTCCATCTCCGGGGATTCCGCTACCTTGCCTTTGCTGTCGAGCTTCAGACCGGGGTCGACACCGCAGACATTCTCGCCGCACACAATCGTGATGCCGGAGATCGCCGCGCCAACGGCAAAATGCTCCCAGTTCACCCGTGCGATCTCCGTAGACCCGAGTGCCCCGGTGAAGATTGGCAGGCGCATCTTTACGGTATGATCCCACCCGTATTCCGTCTCGGTGTTCACGGAAGAGAAGACGGCGGTGTCAGGACCGATATCGGTACCCTCCGGCAATCCCTTGGCCCCGACAGCATATCCCTGGATATTAAGGTGCGAGTAGTCGATGGGATAGTTTTTATCTGCCCCGGTAGTAATCTCGCCAAACGGACCGGGATACAAGACTTCTCTGCCCCGGAACGATGATAGCCAGATCTCACAATTGCCTTTGCATCCATCCATGCAGCGGGTACATATGCCGGACATCGGTACGACGTCCCGTGACCGGTTTACTGTCCCTGTCGCTTCATTTGCGTTTGGCCGTCTCAGATTCATAAATACACTCCGGATAGATGGGGGCCCCATCGTGTCGCTAAGACCGTCCCTTTATCATGGGAACCGGCCTTTACCGGGTGCCCGGGAGAAATGTTTGAGAAAAGCTGGATCTCAAACAAAATGTTGTTAATGTCTTTGGGTAATAAGGACTTGCCCTCCTGCCGTTGACAGCAGTTTCTGTTGGTAAAAAACGAGAGAGACAGGGTGGAATCTATCCATCATAATATCAACGGAGCATTCCGGTGAACCGCTTCTGCAGTCTGATTATAGCGGAATCAGTTCATATGCGCTGCTTCCCATACCCAGTTCCTCTGCATACCGTATCTGCCGCATACCGTCCGTGGTTGCCCTCATTCCGGTAAACTTGTCCTCACCGGCCCGGTGGTGGGTGGAGAGATGCGAGTCGACAAATCCCTCCTGCTGGTTCACGAGATCGAAGGCGGCCGCATCGATAGCGACCGGGTCGGGGGAGGAAAGGATTCCGATATCCGGCACGATCGAGGCGTCGCTCCAAGGGACGCAATCGCAGTCCGGCGTGATGCGGGTGAGGAAACTGATATAGCCGATCCTTCTCTTTTTTCCCTGCACAGCCCCATACGCGTATTCTACCATCCGCTCGACAAACAGGGGGATCTCGGTCTCCCAGTCAATATCGATCGCATGCTCCGGGCAGACCGTCATACACTCGAAACAGCCGATACACCGGCCGCGATCGATTCTGGACTTTTTCTTGACAATAGATATTGCAGATTTCGGGCATACCTTCACACACGAACCGCACCCGGAGCACCGGCTTGTAATCGTGAATGGTTGTGCCTGGTGCTGCGCCCGTTTGCCTTCCGGTGGCGCACAGCCCATCGCGAGGTTCTTGATCGCTCCCCCGAACCCGGCAACCTCGTGCCCCTTGAAGTGCGTCATCACGATCATGCTGTCAGCAGCGGCGATGTCTCCGGCAATGACGACCGTCCGGAAATGCTTTTTTTTGATGATAACGTGGGCGACATTTTTCCCGCACAATCCGTCTGCAATGATCACGGGAGCTCCTACCACCGCGTAATCAAATCCATGCAGCACCGCGGTGGTGATATGATCGACCGCGTTTGACCGGCTCCCGAGATACAGGGTGTTGCTGTCGGTGATAAACGGCAGGGCACCTGCCGCTTTCACTTTATCGACAATCTGGCGGACATAGACCGGATTGATATAGGAATCGTTGCCCAGTTCCCCGAAATGTAGCTTGATGGCAGTACGGTCGCGTTTGCGGATGCACCCGGCGCACCCTCCCGCATCGAAGAGGCGCTGCACCTTTGCCACCGTGCTCTCCTTGTCTGATCTGGCCCGGAGGCCGGTAAAATAGACAGGACTTTTCATCTATGGAACCTCCCTTCTTTGATCTTGTTGCCGGAACTATGTATATCCTGTTCCCAAACGGGATACAGGATTCATTCTTACGTTTCTGGTAATGATGTATGCTGAACGGCCGTGAACTGACGGCTGAATTCAACCTATGACGGGCGCGAAAATTCATCTCCTCCCGACTCCCCGACTCAGATCCCGGGTGTGGTGTCCGGTTCCGGTATCTGAAGGGATCGGTTCAGGAACGTTGCTTTCATTATGCACATTGGGTTTGGGATTTTTCGGTCTTTCAGTATATGCCCCTTGCCTGCGGGGCCCATGGCGGGTACGGGGATCCATGAACAAAAAGACCGTTCATCATTCATGCGCCTCCTGAATGGATCAGGTCCTTTCAGGATCAATAACCCTGAGGGGATGTCCGGATAGTAGAGTTTTACGAAGGAAAAAAGAGGGGGAATTACTGCCGCTTGCCGAGCTCGTGGTCGAGGCAGAAGAGATGCCCCGGTACATCGCCGACGGCCCTTATTTTTGCCACGATCTCGCTCGCATTCATCTCTTCCTCGACCTGCTCCTTCACAAACCACTGGAGCATCTCGAAGGTCGCATGATCCTTTTCCTTGAGGGAGAGCTCCACGAGTGCATGGATCATGCCCGTGACTTTCTGCTCGTGCGCGTAGACCTCGTCAAACACCTTTCCTGCAGAGGACCATTTTGACTTGGGCGCCTCAATCATCGCGAGGGTGACCGTGCCGCACCGGGCGATGATATAATCATAGAACTTCTGTGCATGGCCTCGTTCTTCCTTTGCCTGGATCCTCATCCATTTAGCAAATCCCTTCATGTTCTGGCTCTCAAAATATGCCGACATGCTCATATAGAGATATGCAGAATAGAGTTCACGGTTGACCTGCTTGTTCAGTGCTGCTTCCATGCTCTTGGATAACATCGAAAAACCTCCTTTGTACCGATGATCTTGGCCTGTCTTTAAATAATGTTTTCGTACACGGCAACAGAGGGGGCCGGTTTTTACAGTAACATTACAAATATTCTCATGACAAAGTGCTGCCGTTGATAAAAAACGTTATTTTTCTTCCGCTGACGGATAAGTCCATGGAAAAGGCCGGTAAGGGCATTGGGATTCTTTGGCGGAAAACCCCTTGGTTGACATACCGGACGTCCTCAATGGAATAGAATGCACTCGGGATGGTCTTCTCATTATGACTCACGATCCGGTGGACCTCGCTCCGGTTTACGAGTGAGAGTATCATCTGCATATCGCCCCTAACTCCTTTTGCATCCATGATCGTGGTTCCGTAATGTTCAGCCTGGAAGAACGCGGCCATGTCAGCCTCTGATTCCTTTGGCGTGATGATACGCAGGATCACCATGCCGATGGAAAGTCTCTCCTCAATGACAAGGCCGACATAGGTTCCTGTTGCAAACCCGAACGCAAACGCGAAGAAATTCAGGACATTCGTGAGATCCGTCATCAGCACTTCCACGGCAAGCAGCCAGATCACGATCTCAAAGAATGCAATGACAGGAGCAATGTATTTGATCCCGTTGGAGATCTAGATGACCCGGATCGTCTCAAGGCTCTCGTCGCATATGCGGGCAAAAAAGATTAGGAGCGGAAGGATTACCCATGCATAGATCTCAGGACTGACCAGATAAAATGCCAAACCTGCACCTTTCTCCCTTTGTACTGAGCGGTATCGATGAGCCAAGAGAAATTTTGCTATCGTTTCTATATCAAGATTATTAAATATCGGTAAAAAAACGGAATATTTTTGAAAACAGCGTGATCAGACGAAGGGGCATGTCCGGTTTGATCAGGTGTACTTTGACGGGTCCGCATCGAATTTCTTCTTGCAGCCCGGTGCACAGAAGTAGTATTTTTTGCCTTTGTACTCGCTGGTGAACTTTGCGGTCTTCTCATCGACCGTCATTTTGCAGATTGGATCGATCGCCATAGCACAACACACCTCATTCATCTGCCTTGTTTTGCATCTGGTATATATCTTTTTAAAAGCAGGGAGAGCGAGACCACGGTAACGGAACTGGCTGCCATCGCCAGCGCGGCAAGTTCCGGCCGGATTGTGAATCCGAAGAAGGGATAGAGAATACCTGCCCCGACCGGGATGAGCGCCGAGTTGTACGCAAATGCCCAGAATATATTGCCCCGTATCCTGCCCATCACTTTCTTCGACAGTTCGATGGCTGCAACCACGTCCAGCAGGTTGTCCCGGATCAGGACAATGTCCCCGCTCTCAATCGCGATGTCGGTGCCACTCCCGATTGCTATCCCCACATCCGCCTGCGCAAGCGCGGGAGCATCATTGATCCCGTCGCCCACAAACGCTACGACCTCGCCCCGTTCCTGCAGGGACTTCACCTCTGCCGCCTTATCCTGCGGGAATACTTCAGCAATCACGCGTTCAATACCGGCACGGCGTGCGATCACTTCCGCCGTCAACCGGTTGTCCCCGGTGATCATGATTACCTTGAGCCCCTTTGCTTTCAGCCGCCGGACCGCATCCGCTGCCGTCTCCTTGAGCGTATCGGCAATCGCGATGACCCCGGCCAGCTGCCCACCGGCCGCAACAAGTACCGTGGTCTTCCCTTCGCGTTCAAAGGTGGCGATCCGTGCCTCGATCTCCGGCGGGATCGACATACCTTTTTCCTGAAGAAACGCCCGGTTACCGACAAGCACTTCTTCCCCGAGGACATGTGCGGCAACTCCTTTCCCGCCATAAGTGTCAAATTTTTCTACCGCTTCCGGTTTCATACCCTGTGTTTCCGCATGCCTGACAACCGCTTGGGCAAGCGGGTGTTGGGAGTTTCTCTCGACAGATGCGGCAAATACCAGAAGCATATCTTTTGTGATCCTGGCCGGAAGAAGATCCGTCACTTCCGGTCTTCCCCGGGTAAGAGTACCTGTCTTATCGAAGATCACAGTCGTGAGTTTCTCGGCCAACTCCAGCGCCTCGCCGTTCTTGATCAGAATGCCGAGCTCGGCCCCCCGCCCGACGCCCACGGTAACCGCGGTTGGCGTGGCAAGCCCTAGCGCACAGGGACATGCGATGACCAGCACCGAGATGAGTGCCGTGAGCGCGAAGATCAGAGTGGAATGGAGCAAAAAAAGCCAGATGAGGAATGCACCGGCAGCGATTACGAGGACCAACGGTATAAAAAACGAGACGGCAACATCGGCGATCCGTTGGACCGGTGGTTTTGATCCCTGCGCCTCCTCGACCAGGTGGATGATCCGGGCAAGGACCGTTTCCTTCCCGACTTTGGTCGCTTTTACGGAGAGCACGCTGTTCGTGTTCAGTGTGCCGCCAATGACACTGCTCCCGTTGCTCTTCAGTGGCGGGACTGGTTCCCCGGTGATCATCGATTCATCGACATAGCTCTCGCCGGCAACGACCTCCCCGTCGACCGGCACCAGAGCGCCGGGTTTTACGATAATGATATCCCCGGCCACCACATCCTCGATAGCGATCTCAGATTCCCTGCCGTCACGGACGACCATTGCGGTCTTGGGACGGAGCCTCACGAGTTTCTTGATCGCGTCCGAGGTCCGGCCTTTTGCCCGCACCTCGAGATACCTGCCGAGCATGAGGAACGCGGCAAGCATGATCGCGGTATCGTAGAACATAAAATCATGGGAGAGCACGATAGAGAATGTACCCATCACGCTCGCGACAAAAGCCACCCCGGTACCCATCGCGTACATCACGTCCATGTTGAGCGTCCGGTTGCGGAGCGCCATCCGTGCCGCACGAAAGATAGGGTATGCAACATAGACAAAGACCGGTGTCGAGACAACGAGCATTCCATATGCAAGCATCTCCATCGATATGCCCAGCGGCACCCACATCGCGATCATCAGCGGGATGCTGACCGCAAACCCGACAGAAAACCGCATGAACTTGTCATGAAGATCCTTATCCCGTGCTGCCTGCTCCACTTCCTCACTCATCTCACCGGCAAGCCCGAGGTACTGGTATCCCGCATCCTCAATCGATCTCTTCATCTCCTCAACCGACGTCAGCGACTGGTTGAAGGTTACATATGCACGCTCGTTTCCGAGGTTCACGTTTGCCGAGATAACGCCGGGGAGCGCCCGCAGCGCTGCCTCGATGGTCTGGACGCAGGTCGCGCAGACCATGCCACCGACTCGTATCGTCACCTCCCGGTTGATCACGCCGTAACCCGCATCGGTGATCGCCCGTTCCAGATCCGCGAGTGTGGTTGTTGCCGGATCGAATTCCACGTGAGCGGTATCGGTTCCGAAATTAACCTGTGCTGTGGTACCATTCCCGACACGGCCCAGCGATTCTTCAATCGTGACTGCGCAGGTCGCGCAGTGCATCCCTTCGATCTTGAGATCGGCCTTTTTCATTGAATTTTCTGGTTGTTGTGAATCCGGCATACCGGCACCTGCAGGGTGGGGGTCTTCTTTCTCTTGCAGATTCTCCTGTTATTTACATATAACGGTTATGAAGCAGGACATAGGTTTGTATGCCCTGCTACCGGTGGTCCCCGTCTTCTGTACGAAATGGAGGAAGATCTTTTCGGTTAAGAAAAAATGGATACCTTGAGTACCTTTATTACACTATCAGGGCTATCGGAAAATGGGAATCTGCTCATGGAGGCGGTACCATCAAAGTAATCATTGATCGCCAGCAGTGCGTGAGCTGCGGTTCATGCTGGGATACCTGTCCTGCGTTCTTCATCCAGAACACAGAGGACTCGTTCAGTGAAATAGTAGAGGAATATCGTAACGACGGGAATAGTGCGGAAGGGACACCGCCGGCGGAAGCGGAGGATTGCGCACGCGATGCGGCAGACCTCTGCCCGGCCCAGATCATACAAATAGAAGAATAACAACCTGCCAGAAACCTGCTCATTGCTCTCTTTTTGTCTCCCGCATTCATCTCCGGTATTCCAGGATTATTGCTTCAAGATCGTGCAGCTTTCCAGTAAGGGGAGACTCTCGCAGGAGAATATCTTTCACGGATGGCTCAAAACCAGACAAGGCCGGGTCATCGGGCAGCAGGATGATCCGGCTGAAAGCCGATGTATCGCCCATCGTTTGCCGGATACTCTGTTCGTCATCCTGCCTGCCTACGCGGTTCACGACGAGGATCACGTTACCGATGGCGAGATCGCGGGCCAGCTTTGCGGACTGGCGGGCGACCGAGAGCGCATTATAGGAGGGTTCGGCGACCACGAGTGCAGTGGAAAAACCATCCGCAAGCGCCCTGCCAAAATGCTCCAGGCCTGCGGGGGTGTCAAGCAGGATCACATCTTCCGGGAGGAGGCGGAAACGGCGGAGAATTGCGGAGAGGAGGGTGTACGCGGCGCAGAGACAGCCCGATCCGGCCTGCCGGACTCCGCCCATCACCAGCACGCGGAGGTTCCTGCTGACCGGAACTGCAAAACGATCAAGAACATCACCCACGTTCGGGTTTAACGTGATCAGTCCTCCAGATGGACTCCCGGGTCCGGCGCCGGTCTTTTCACGGACATAGCCCGCATCATCTGCGACCGGAACGATCGCGTCCGCACGTTCCGGTGGGATCCCCAGCGTGACGGCAAGGTTCTGCTGGGGATCCCCGTCCACCGCAAGCACGCGGAACCCCTCACCGGCAAAGTGGTGGGCGAGAAGCGCAGTGAGCGTGGTCTTGCCGACACCGCCTTTGCCGGTGATGACGACCCGTATCCCCTTCCTGTCATTCCCTGCAGGCATCTTCATACGTGCCAACCCCTGTGACTGGAGGAGCGATCCCGGTCCTTTGACTGGCACGTCAAGCATCTCGTCTCATTTGTTCTCGTTTGGGCATCACTACAACGGGTACGTACCATCCCGGTATCTGTACGTTTGTGACGGTTCCTTCTCTGTCGGTATCACCACGATGATCATTCGCGGATCATGGTCAGTATCATGCGGAACCGCTCGTGGGCATATACTGCATGCGGCTTGTTTGCCGGCAGGATGATCAGTTCTCCGGTACGAACCGTAAATGATGTTTTTGCAATCTGCACTTCTGCTTCGCCATCGGTCACCATGAGCACCGCGTCATAGGGCGCAGTATGCTCGGAGAGTCCTTCGCCGGCATCGAACGAGAAGATCGTTATCGTCCCCGTTTTTTTAAAGACGATCATCCGGCTTGCGACTGTCCCCGGCTGGTACGCGATAAGGTCGTTGATCTTCAGTACTTTTCCCCCAAGATCTTCGCTTCCGGCAGGTTCCATCGTATCCTCTGGCGCATAATCTGTGCGTCACCCGGATATCGGGATGTTTTTCCCTAAATTTCTTTGGTTGCGGCCAAAGAGAGCGATACCTCCATGGCAGGTCATTGTACGATATCTCAATGGTTGGTGCCTCTAGCCAGTGGCGTTTTGGCATCCGGCTGCACGAACTGCTCGACGCTCCAGTGAAGCAGGATCCCGTTCTCGATCCTGCGTGTCTCAAGAAGCGTGAGCCGGGCAAATTCCGCTTCTTTTAAAAATCCCGGGCCGTCAGCGAGTGTCGGCGCATCTTTCCCCCCGATGATGATGTTGCCGATGAACGTATAGATCTCGTCAACGAGACCGGCACTGATAAGCCCGGCGATCAGCGTGCCGCCACCCTCCACCACGATACGCCGGATGCCCATCTCTCCCAGTATATCCAGCGCAGTCCTGAGATCAACTCTGGTATCGCCGGACACGATCACCGTTGCCATTTCCTTCAGGCGCCTGACCTTCTCCGGGTCGGCCTGCCCCGATATGGCCACCACCCGGGTCCCCTCGCCCTTATTGAGTAGCGCCGCGGTCAGGGGTATCCTTGCCCTGCTGTCAATGACTACACGGACCGGATGCTCGCTCTCGCCGCGGTCGCGACGCCGCCGCCGGCACTCCGCCTCCTTTATAGTCAGTGAAGGGTCATCGGCAAGGACTGTTCCGATTCCGACCATCACCGCATCGCTGCCTGCCTTGAGCCGGTCAACACGGTTGAAGTCCTGGGTACCGGAGATCCTCACCTGCCGCCGCTCACGGGTAGAGAGTTTCCCGTCAGCGCTCATCGCGACATTGACCACGACATAGGGGCGCATACCATATTGTTGCGGTTCGGTCTTTTTATACCCCTCGAATGCGGTGCCGCGACGCAGATCCCGGCACCTAGTGGAGGAGGCGGTCGTCTTTTTTGTAGGGGGATTATCCGGGAACCGGGAGAAAATTCTGAAAATCCCGTCGGATCCGTCAGGGATATCAATAAATAGCAACAGGTTCTAACCGCGTGAATGCTAATGGCGGAAAATGTCAGGCAGGCCGAGAGAGATCCGGCTATAGCGGATGACCGTCTGCGTATTTACGTCATCATCATGCTGGTCGCGGCCTGCATCCTGATCGCCATCCTTGCCTTTGAGCTGGACGCAGATCCCATCGCCACCCCGCTCTTTTACCTCCCGATCCTCTATGCAGTCTGGTTTTACCCAAAACGCGGTCTTGCGGTTGCCGGTACCTGTGGGATCGCGTTCGAGATTATTGGCTTTGCGTTCCGGTACCCTGCCATCAACACCCTGACCGCGATCACGATCCAAGCCGTCATCTTTGTCGGGATTGCTGGTATTTTCTCTTTCCTTACCGGTCTCATTTCTGCCGCACAGACCCGCTACCGCACGGTGTTTGACCATTCCCAGCTTGGCATAATCTACCTTGACCGGCGAGATTTCTCCATTGTTTTCTGCAACCGGAAATTTGCCGTCATGCTCCATTTCATGCCGGAAGAGCTGATGGGCAGGAAATTTCCGGAGTTCTTCTCTGACACGGGAGAACGGGAACGATTTCTTTCCGGAGTACAAAAGGGAGAAGAGATCAACGAGGTTGAGACCAGCCTGCTCACGCATGACGGGTCAGTGAGCTGGGTCAGCCTCTCATGGAGCAGGGCCGGCGACCAGCTTATCAGCTGCACCGCAGTCGACATCAACGCCCGGAAACAGGCCGAAAAAGCAATCAGCGATAATATCATAAAATACCGCCAGCTCACCGAGAACTCCCCCATGAGTATTGTCGTGGTGCAGGAGGGGGTAATCCGTTTTGCCAATCCCGCGTTCGGCAGGTTCCTGGGCTATCCCGTGGCAGAACTGATCGGGAAAGACCTGTGTGCGTTTGTTGATGAACAAAACCGGGCTGACTGCACCGCAATTGTGCAGTCGGCAGAGTATACAACGGTCACCAGCCGCGAAGGCGAATTTCAGTTCCGGACGCATGCCGGGGAAGTCCGGACTGCAGGTTTCTTCCTGACGGCTGTCCACCATATCGACCGGCCTGCGGTCCTGATCAACCTGATCGATACGACCGAGCAGCAGCATCTTGAGGAGAGGATCAGGATCGATAACGAACGGCGGCGGGGGATCATCATGACGGTCGCTCACGAGTTGCGCACTCCCCTCCAGCCTATCATGGGGTACCTGAATCTTCTCGTCCAGGATCCCGAAGGATTCGGCGTGAACGATGAGACAAAAAAGATCCTTGAGAAGTGCATTGCGAGCGTTGACCGCGAACGCCAGATCATCAACCAGATGCTGGATCTCTCCGTACTCGAATCCGGAAAACTGCAGCTGAGCGTTTCACCGTTCCCGCTGTCGACCCTGATCGGAAGCATCATTGATGCCAGCGGGTATGCGGCAAAAGCTGACATAACAACGGAGATCCCGGGCAGTCTTACGGTCACTGCGGATAAGGACCGTATGTTTATTGTCCTCGACTCGCTCCTCTCAAATGCCATCACTTACTCCAAATCGCCCCGCCGCATCTCGATCACGTACTCTTCTGACCCGCAAACCTCATACCACCATATCTCAATCACCGACAATGGTATCGGGATCCCCGAGTATGCACTCAGTTCGATCTTCGAACCGTTCCAGCTGGTCGATGCGGCAAAACTCTCCCGGCAATACGGGCGGATCGGTATCTCGCTCTCCATTTCAAAAAAGATCGTGCAGTTGCATGGCGGGGATATCACGGTCAGAAGCACGGTCGGCACCGGGAGCACCTTTACCATCCAGCTCCCCAAGGAAACCTGACCGGATGCCGGTTGTTCTGTTCAGGTCAGGTCGGGCGGAGAAGTTGTTTTTCTTTCCCTTAGTTCCGGGTAAAGAGATGACGGATCTCACCCGCCTTCTCATCTGTTATGAACACTATGACAATATCGCCTTCTTGCAGGCGTGTCGTGTCGGGGGCGTGAATCAATTTTTCCTCTCCCCGGCGGAGACCGGCTTCGGGAATACCGAACTGATCTTTTAAGTCCAGTTCGGCGATCGTCTTCCCGTCTGCCGGAGAACCGGCATCCACCCGGAACGGGTGAACATGTGTCACCCTGAAAAATGTCCTGACATCCTCTGCACGTGGAGCACCGGGTTCCTCACCTTTTGTGAACATGGCAGCGCTCGTCTTCTTTGTCCCCTTGATAATCCGTGCAATCTCCGTTTCGGGAATCTGGTATCTCTTCAGGGCCCGGGTAAAAATTTCCAGCGCCGTTTCGAACTCTTCGGATATGACCTCGTCAGCGCCGAGATCCAGCAGATACTGGGCATTCCTCACGTGCCGGGTTCGTGCGAGGATGTGAATATCGGGTGAAAGCTGCCGGGCCATATGGATGATGCGGGGTATCGCCTCCTCTTCGGAGACAGCCACCACGAGCGTCTTTGCCTGCCGGATGCCCGCATGTTCGAGCACTTCTTCCTGCACGGCATCCCCGAAGATAAAGTTGGGGCGGTACCGGGATCGCTCATTGCGGATGACATCAGGATTGAGTTCGATGACCATGAACGGGATACCAGCGATAAGTGCTGCACGGGCCACGTTCTTGCCGGTGATCCCGTATCCTGCGATGATGATGTGGTCTTTGAGCCCCTCTTCCGGTGCGATCTCGTCCGGGGCAAGGGCTTTCCCCCGCGATGTCCTCTTCGGGAAGAGCCGGTAGATCAGGTCGACAACCCGTGGGGAGGCGCTCATGGTAAACGGGGTAAGCGCCATCGTGACGACAGCCCCGGCAAGGAAGAGCTGGTAGACCGGCGTCCGGATGACCCCTGCGTCAAGGCCGCTTTTTGCGAGCACAAACGAGAATTCCCCGATCTGGGCAAGTGCAAGCCCGCAGAAAACGCAGATGCGTACCGGCATTCCGACGACAGCTGTGGAAAACGCGCCGGTCAGGATCTTGACACAGAAGATCGTGACAATGATCAGGGCGACATAGCCGAAATTGCCCAGCACGGTTGCCGTGTTGAGGAGCATCCCGATGGACAGGAAAAAGATCGCCGCAAAGACATCGCGGAAGGGGATGATGTGGCTCAGGGCGTCGATGTTAAAGTCAGATTCGCCGATGATCAGGCCGCCGATGAATGCCCCGAGCGTGTACGACAGGCCTGCCTCGCTGGTGAGCAAGGCAATGATGATACAGATGCCGCCGATGGTGAACAGGAAGAGCTCACGGCTCCGCTCCTTTGCCACCCGGAAAAGGAATCGCGGGATTACCCAGTACCCCAGCACAATGATGACAATGATGATCAGGGCGATCTTGGAGATCTGGAAAGGAAGGTTGGTGAGATCCAGGCCGCCCCCGCTCCCGGAGAGAAGGGGCAGCACGAGCATCATCGGGATGATCGCGAGGTCCTGGAAGATCAGGATCCCCAGAAGCGTCCTGCCTTGGACCGTATCGACCTCCTCTTTCTCTTGGAGGATCTTCATCACGATGGCCGTACTGGAGAGGGAGACGATGAAGCCGAAGATCAGGGCCTCATTGAATGGCATGTCGAAAAAGAGGGTGATCAGGGTAATGGCGACAATTGTCGTGCAGATCTGGACGATACCCCCGATGATCACCGCACGCCATGACCGGATGAGTTTCTGGAACGAGAATTCAAGGCCGATGGTAAAGAGCAGGAGGACAATCCCGATATTGCCGATCGTGCCGATGAGGGACTGGTCGGTGATCAGGGCAAAGCCAAACGGCCCGACCAGCATCCCGATCACCAGGAAACTGACGATACTGGGGACCTTCAGGTGCTGCCCCAGATACAGGAGGAGTATGGACAGAACGATAACAGCGACGATGGCCAGCATGATGTCCATGGAATGCCCCAACTGACCGGAAAACGCGGTAGAAAACTATCAGGTGGGGAATAATTATAAGTTCCGCAAAAAATTACGGGGGCCGGCTCGGTTTTTTCCCTGTCACATGGGGTTATTCATGCGGTGCCGCCCTTGGGCATATCCGCAAAAAAAGCAGGCTGGGTTGCAGGCATCAGCGATGCGTATCATACGTTTCCCGGCTTCCGTAGGTCAGTGGGATTCAACTGCTCAAGAAGTAACTCGATACTCGCGATCTCCCGCCGTAAAACCTCCTCTGGGAAATATTGTTTTAACTTGAACTCGAGTTTCAAACGGTAACCGGGATCGATCCGGTGGTTTACATCAATCTGGTTTCGAACATAGAACTGGAGTTCCTGAAGATCCTTAACTGTCAGCCTGTCAACAAATATCCTGCGGTATTTGCTCATCAGCGCTGCTTTTACAGTATCAGGTGTGTCTTCTTCCATGGATTTTCAGCCAGTCCACACTTCCCATAAGCTGCATGATCAGACAGACGATTCAATGCGGTGCCCGCCCACATCGATTCGATAGATCTTCGGGTTCTCCAAGAGATCAAGAACGTTGATCTCCATAGCGATAAGATCTTCATATGCGAAGAAGTCCCCGAAATCCTTGCCGTCTTCACTCCAGAAAACCTGAACGCCGTTCTGGTATTCCCTGCTGCCTGTGATTTGTTGCATACACTTCTCAACTCACGTGAGTATAAGATAAATTCTCGGTTAGGGGACATCCGGGCATACGTATATTACGTGTCTGGGGAATACCCTCCGGTTGAGGGTCGCTGGCCATGCAGGATAGGATCAATGTCGGGATAATCGGGATGGGCAGCATGGGGATGATCCGGAAAACGATAGCGGATAAACATCCGGCGCTGAACCTGGTCGCGATCAGTGATACCCACCGACCAAATGTACCACGAACGGAAACATACCGCTATTTCGAGGACTATCGGGAACTACTGGACTCCGGTGTTGATGCAGTTTTTGTCGCTCCCCAGAATAAATACCGGCCGCAGGTTGTAATCGATGCTCTGAACAGGGGTAAACATGTCTTTTGCGAGATCCCTCCGGGAAGATCACTGAGTGATATGCAGGATATTATCGCAGCGGAAAAGAAGAACAAAGGGCTTGTGCTCAGGTTCGGGTTCAATCACCGGTTCCACGGGACCGTGCTGAAAGCAAAAGAGATCATTGACACCAGCACGTACGGGAAAATCCTGTGGATGAGAGGGGTTTACGGAAAATCCGGCGGTAAGGATTTTGAGAGCATATGGCGGAGCAACCGGGAGTGGGCGGGAGGCGGGATCCTGCTCGACCAAGGGATCCACATGATCGACCTGTTCCGGTTTTTTGCCGGCAACTTTACTGAAGTGAAAAGTTTTGTGTCCACTTCGTTCTGGAACATTTCTCTGGAAGACAATGCGTTTGCCCTGTTCCGAAACCGGAGAAACCAGATCGCGATGGTTCACGCATCGTCGACTCACTGGATACATGAGTACGCCCTTGAAATATGTCTTGAGAATGGGTATCTTATCGTGCAGGGATCCCTCTCCCCAATGGGCAGTTACGGCCCGACGGAGAAACTGATTGTGGCACGGCGGCAGTTCGAGAATGAAACTGGTGCAATCGGGACTCCCCAGGAATCGGTCACCTATTTCGATACGGATACCTCATGGGAACGCGAGATTGACGAGTTTGCCGATTGCATCAGGACCGGAACGAAGGCACAAAGCGGAACCTCCATTGACGCCTTACAGGTAATGAAACTAATCGATAGAATATATCGTAGTGATAAGCCGTGGTGGACCTGGTGGAAATCGACCGGTAGCTAAAGGGCTCTGGTCAGTGCCGACAGCACAGAGCGGGATATCACGGGGGATGGAGATGGGAACGTTTGCCAGAGTCCCAAAATTGTTTATAAAATATTTTTATTTCCGCAGGGCTGAAAACTGGTTACTGCCGGCTGTAGAATGCAATAGCCTGCCCGGCGTACTGGATCATGTGCCCCCTCATCGCTTCCATGAGGGCATCTCTCTTTGAATTCGGCGGGATCCTGAGCTTCGCATCAAGCCCGTATATGTTGAAGTAGTATGTATGGGTCTCGTGGGGTGGCGGGCAAGGACCGCGGTAGCCGATTGTACCGAAATCGTTAGTCCCTTGAATTGCCGGGAACGGCTCGGTAACCTCTGCGACCTTGGGAATGTTTTCTGGTATTTCGGTCCGGGGTTCGATATTCCAGATAAGCCAGTGAGCGAAGCGATCCGAAGGGCCGATCAAGTCATCAACAATAACCGCAAGGTATGCACAATGGATCCGGTCAATATGGATCAACGGTGAGATATCTTCACCATCGCAGGTATGTTTTTTTGGGAATATACCTTTATCAAATTCGATACTGATGAAAAGGTTCTCGTTCTCCATACGTCCCTCCCTCGCATTGCAATACCAAATACCGGTATATGACCCTATCCGGGTTTGGTGTTGATAAGCTATTGGTTGATGACCATTTTCTTCCAGTTAAAATTCCCTCTCAACAGGTCATTTTTCAGTATAGTAATCCGATACTTTGATAATCGATTCCATACCATTTCCCAGAGAGGAAACTGGGATGACAAAAGTTGATGAGTCTGTCGCGAACCTTGACATCTGTGGGAGATTTTGTGGGTCGTGTCCAACCTATGCGGCTAACCACCTGAAGTCTGGCAAGCCTTCACTGCTCTTTTGTGCCCGTGGGATGTCCGGCAAGGCGTCGGGTGGAAAGATGGAAGAGTGCAACTGTCCGAAGTGCGGCGTACACACGAGGTACAATCTTACCGGCGATTACTATTGCATGAAGTGACGTAGCGAAGTTGTCTTTCCCCGTCAGACTGATAGCATTTACGGTTGTTGATTATTTTTCCAATCTCGATAAAACCGGTTTTAACGGACTGATTATAACTGTTTTTACCCGTGAATCCCTCCTGATATCTTTCATGGCAGCCGGAGTGGGGATCCGGCCGGCAGGGACAATATAAATGATTAGCCTCCCGCCGGTTCTTCTCCCCCATATCACGGTGCCGGCTGCCGGTTGAGTGCAGCGAGGTTTTCAAGATACCGGAGCCTCCGGCTCATATACGCCCGCCCGGCCTCCCCGAATGGCACGTATTCCGAAACCTTCCAGCCACGTTCGGCAAGATGGTGTTTCGTCGCATCTGCAAGACCAAAAAGGAACCCGAACTCGATCTGGTCGCGGGATTTCGCGCACCGTTCCTGCAGCCAGCTGATGAGATCCGGATCATGGGTCCCTGCGGAAAAACCGGATCCCTGCCCGGCCGTGGCAGAGGCGAGCGCCCGGAACCGTTTCTGTATGGCAGCAAAATCCCCGGTATCCCCGAGATATGCCCCCTTCACTATCCGCGGCCGGATGCCAACGGCAAGGATGCGCCGGAGATCAGCGGCGCTCCGGTCAAGATAAGCCTGCACGGCAAGAATGGGGGGATGGCCCGCCTCCGCAAGTGCGACCGCTATACCGATCGTGAACTCAAGAAGCCCTCTCCCCTCCATATCGATCTCCAGCCGGATCCCCCGTTCTGCGGCTGCCTCTGCGAGGCTGATCGCATGTCGCCGGCACCCGGCCCGGTCGACTCCCGACCCAAACGTTGAGAGCTTGATCGAGATTGAGGCATCTACCCGGGCGGCGGCGATCGCGTCGAGACAGGAGATGTTTGCCGCAAGAGCACCGGCAGCCTGTGCCCGGGTTGTTGCGTACGGGAGAAGAACATGAAGGATGCAGCGTATGTGCTCTTGGTCTCTCTGCCGGCACCAAGCAACGGCCTGGTGCAGGTCCGGCAGCACCCAGTGGGAAATCTCCTGCGCCATATGCCGATCAGCCCGCCTTGGTCTGCGACTGCTCCCGGACAAACGAGAGCAGGTAATACGGCCCCCCGGAACCTTTTCCCGAAATGCCGCTTGCTTTCCAGCCGCAGAACGGCTGGGAACCCGGCCACGCACCGGTCGTCGCCCCACCCCGCCGGTTGGCGTAGCAGACGCCGGACTCGATCCGGTCGAAGAAGCGGGCGACCTCATCTGCATTCTCAGAAAAGATGCCGGCCGTGAGGCCGAAATCGGTCGCGTTTGCCCGCCGGAGTGCGTCCTCAAAGCCAGCATAAGTTTCCACGATAAGGAAGGGCACGAATAGTTCCTCCCTTTCCAGCCGGTGATCCGGCGGGAGGCCCGTGATAACTGTCGGGTTCACGTAATATCCCCGGTCAAAGATACCCGTGGAGAGCACATCTCCCCCGCACAGGATGGTCGCGCCTGCGGCCTTCGCTTCCGCGACCGCGGCCCGGAACCGGTTGACCGCGGCGGCGCTGATGAGCGGCCCCGCGCCCGTCGGCCGTTCCCGCGGGTCTCCGGTTTTCAGCGCCGTGACCTCGTGCACGAGTGCAGCAGCAAAGACCGGCATGATGCCCTCCTGAACATAAACCCGTGATGTGGCGCTGCACTTCTGGCCGCCATAGCCGAACGCAGATCTGGCGATGCCTGCGGCCGCCTTTTCACTGTCGGCATACTCCGTCACGATTACCGGGTTCTTACTCCCCATCTCCAGCACAACCTGCTTTGCGTATGGCTGGCGCATAGCAAAGTTCCGGTGCAACCAGGTCCCCGCGTCCCGGGAACCGGTAAACGCGATACCCGCGATACCGGGGTGCGGGACGATCGCCTCCCCAAACACCCGCCCCGCCCCGGTCATGAACTGAAGAGCGCCGGCCGGGATCCCTCCTTCACGGAATGCCTCGTAGATCTTCAGCCCGGAGAGGGGGGACTCGCTCGTCGGCTTGAAGACCGCGGTGTTCCCGGTCAGGAGCACCGCCCCGACCATCCCGGCGGCAAGGGATATGGGGAAGTTGAAGGGGGATATGACCGCCCAGACACCGTAGGGCCGGAGGACGCTCCAGGCAACCTGTCCGGGTTCACCCGGTTCCATCCCGGTCACGTATCCCTTGTTCTGCTCATAGAGATTGCAGTAATACCGGATCAAGTCGACCGACTCGGCAACTTCTGCAACCGCCTCCGCCCGGGTCTTCCCGATCTCGTACGTGACAAGCGCTGACAGAAGGAACCTCTGCTTGTCCAGTACATCTGCCACATTCCGGAGGGCGGCGACCCGGTCCTGCCAGCGCACCCGGCTCCATGTCAAGTACTCCTGCTCTGCCCGTACGACCGCGTCGTGGATCTGTTCCACCGTCGCGTTCTGGAAGATCCCGACGCGGATGGAGGTATCGATGGGCGACCGGGTCTCAAACTGCGTGGGGGAATGCATCCCCTCCCCGCTGATGAAGAGGGGGTGGTGCTCTCCCAGCAGGGAAGGGATTTTTACGAGAGCATCCTCGTATGCCTTATGCATCGCCTCATCGAAGGCCGCAGCGGCATAGGTCACGCTCTGTGGTTCTGACATCTGATCACACCCCACCGGCCAACTCTTGCAGGAACAGTTCCACGATACTCACGTCCCCTCAATCCGTTAAAGTATCTCTGTTTTCGTCTATTACTCCCGGAGCAGGTAAATATTTCCGCATACCGGCACGCTGTCTCATGGTGCGAACTGGTTTTGGGTCACAACCAAAGGATTATTTCACCGGGTAACCCCCTGACTCTTATGACCCGGGTTCACTTCTTCGCGCTGTCGGAACGGGGAATTCGTGAGATCAACGAGGACTCGTTCTGTGCCCAAAGGATCGGTAACTACTATGTGTTTGGGGTTGCTGACGGCCTCACCGGTCAGGCAGGAGGAAGGGCTGCAGGTGAAATCGCGATAGCCTGTCTCAAGGAGGCCTTCAGGGGCAATCCCGAAAACCCTGCGATGGTATTGGAGAGCGCGGTACGAAGTGCCGATGCACAGGTCCGCTCACGGGCAGAAGAGTCCGGAGAACGATCCGGTGCAACCACCAAACTCATCGCGGCTGCAGTCGATGACAGACTTACCTGCACGGTGCTGGAGGTCGATGACCGGAGTATCGATATTATCAATGCCGGCGGGATAAAAACTACAAAAGATCATCCTGCCATAAAAAAATCCGCCAGAGCCGGTCCTCCAACTTCGATATCATCGCGGCATTACGCCCTCTCCGATATGATCTCGCACGTACTTGGCGAGCCACACATGCTCGATAAAACCGATTTTCACGAGGTGGATATACGGGATTCATTCCTTTTGCTGAGTTCGGATGGATTACACGATTATGTCGGAAAAGATGCGATTCGGGAGATTATTATGAAGAACGGAGATAATCTGGAGACCTCCTGCGAAGAGCTGGTCCAGAAAGCACTTGTCGCCGGCAGTGACGGTACGATTACGGTGGTTCTCGTGCACGGGCATGGTGATTGACGATTCTTTTTTCGGAGAGGAGCATTATGATGACAGAACCTGATGTTGCAACGGGGAACCATATGAGTATATTATCCCCTTACCAGATCGGCGATCTCCGGCTCGCGAACCGGATGGTGATGGCGCCAATGTCCCGGGCCCGCTGTCCGTCACCTATTACGTGCAGAGAGCCTCTGCAGGTCTGATTATTACCGAAGGTTCACAGGTGAGCCCGCAGGGCGTTGGCTTTTACCGGACTCCCGGGATTTATTCGCCTGAACAAGTTGCCGGCTGGAAAAATGTAAACAGTGCGGTTCATCGCGCCGTGGGGAAAATCTTCCTCCAGCTCTGGCATGTAGGGCGCATGTCGCACCCTGATTTTCTTGGGGGTGAGATGCCGGTCGCACCATCGGCACTGCCGGTTGAAGAAGAAATTCATACCCCGCGTGGCAAGAAGACCATCCCGGTTCCCCGTGCGCTCGAAACAGGTGAGATCCGTGACATCGTACGGCAATTCAGGGATGGGGCGAAGCATGCAAAGGCGGCAGGTTTCGATGGCGTTGAGATCCATGGCGCGAACGGCTACCTGCTGGACCAGTTCCTGCGGGACGGTTCGAACTGGCGAACCGACAAATACAGCGGGTGTCTGGAGAACCGCGCCCGCCTCCCTCTCGAAGTGACCAGGGCGGTGGCTAGGGTGTGGGGTGCAAAAAGGGTCGGATACAGGATTTCGCCGCACTTCTCGCTCCACGCGATGTCCGATACCGATCCACGGCAGACCTTTGCTTATATGGCGCGGGAACTGGGCCGGATAGGCATCGGCTACCTTCACTTGGTGGAGCCAATCGGCGGCAGGCTGGAAGCAGTAAAACCGGAGATGCAGATTGCCCCGCTCATCCGTAACGAATTCGACGGGACGCTTATGTTGAACGGCGGCTACGATGCCCGGTCCGGAAACGATGCAATAGAAGACGGCCTTGCAGACATGATCTCATTCGGGGTTATGTTCCTGGCCAACCCGGATCTCCCCGAGCGGTTCCGGCGGGGTGCTCTGTTGAACCACGAGGATACAGCGACATTTTATACCGGTGAAGAAAAAGGCTACACGGATTATCCGTCGTTAAAAAATTAGTGACGAGGGCTCTGTAGTAACCTTCCGGTTGCCGATCTGAAGGGCAGTAGGAGACAAGAACTCTGCACTGCCTTCTATGATACCGATATTGAATCTGGTAATTATCCGGTCCGTTTTCTTTTGTTTCAATTGCCCGATAAGGGCATTTTTTTCTGAGAGAGCCACGTACAGATTGAAGCGACTGTCGATCCGTAGACTCGAATGGCCATGGTTTTTGTAATAATAGTCATCTGCAATTGAAAGAAGGAATTTACTCGGAATGCACCCGTTATTCACACAGGTGCCCCAAAGCGGATCGCGCTCTACTATTGCCACGCGGGATGCTCCGGGATGTACTGAGGTGGTCGCAGCGGTGACCTCGGCAGCCCCGCTTCCGATCACGACAAGATCATAGTCCGCCATTGGAATTTACTTCCTCCATTCAGTAAGGGAGATTCCCAATCTATTTCGACGGGCTCTCTTGTATGATTGAATTATGGAAAACACACCTATACTCATTATGGAGATTATCTAGTATCCGCCTCCACTCGCTTGCGAGATGGTCGTCACGGTTGTCGCGATCGTCGTAGGTGTAGGAGTTATCACTGCCGGGACCACACCTGTTATGTTGGCGACGTTCCATAGGTTGTTGAACCCGTTCCCGTTCATGTCACCGGGATTTTTGTCGTTGGCGAAGTAATAGAGCGGCCTGCCCATGTACTCGGTCTGTTGCATACCATCCGCCCGGGAAACGGTACTGAAATCCGAAGGTTTCAGGAGAGACGGGGCGACCACGGATGCAGGAGAGAACGGCGGCCATTTGGTAAGACAGGCACCCGTGCAGGCGCTTGTCCAGTTGGAATCTTTCGTGAAGAAGTACAGCGTCCTTCCCGTACCGTCGGTGAGGTACGAGCCGGTCGCCGGCCGATCGGCGATCATCACGGTATAATCTGGCCGCGCAACATACCATACGCTGAGTACACCCTCGCCTTTCGTATCGCCAGGACTGCTATCACTCTGGTAGTAATAAAGCGGCCAGCCCCGGTATGTGGTCTCCTTTGCCCCATCCGTCCTCGTGATGGACGAGAAGTCAGCAGTGGAAAGTGACGGAGGTACGACAATGTTATTCGTTGAGAATACCGGCCAAATCGCTGCACAGGTGCCATAGCATGTACTAGCGCCGCTGCCAGGTACATCTGTTATGAAATAGTACAGGGTCCGACCATTTGCATCTGCGAGGACATTCCCGTGCTGGGTGCTTACAAGTGTAACGGTATCTACAGCCGTACTCGTGGTTGTTTGCGGGGTTGTCTGGGTCGGTTGCTGTTGCACACAACCGCTTACGATGATTACTGCAATAGCAGTAAGAACTACAATGAACAGGTACGAGGTCCTCATGAATATTCCTCCTTTTCCTGAGCGTCCATCCTTCTTTTTGATCAATAAAAGTTTCGATGATGCCCAATAATTACAAATCAGGGCAGACCGGTTAGTCGGCCGACCTAATCTTGAGTGGATTCCCAGCATCCGAATCAGGATTAATTACATCCGGTGAAAATATCAGCAAATGGAAATCCGTTGCTCTTTTTTATCTGATAGTTTTCAAAAAGTGTAAATCAGGGAAACTTTATTCTAGCTCTTAAAATAGCTATATGTTGACCATCGAAAGTACCGTGTTCCAGAAATATCCATTGAACTGCGTAGTATCACATATACGTTCCACCCAAGATGAGCTCATTCGGACGCATCAGATCGTATTCATACAAATGAATATGTTTCAGTGCAACGTTTCACCACATCACCTGTGACCCGGGAAGTGGCCATGTCCAACAGTCAAAAGATACCAGAACTATTCCGGAGCGGATGACCGATGATCTCCCTCCTTCACGTGGACCGTGACGAGAACTATCTCCAGGCAGCAAAACAGTATCTGGCAAATCATGGGCACTTCCGGATCCATTCCGTCACCTCCGCCCGCGATGCTCTTGAGATCCTCAAAACGGAGACCTTCGACGCCATTGTCGCGGACTGCATGGTGCCGGATCCGGAGGGGATCGCGCTTCTTGATTCGGTGAGATTGCAAGGAAATATGACGCCATTCATTATTCATACCGCGACAACCCGCGGAAGCGCCGGTATTGATGCCGTGAACCACGGTGCCAGCTTTTATCTCGTAAAAGGGAAAAAACCGGTTCCGGTGTTTGCCCGGCTCCAGACGGTAGTTGAGCAGGCGGTGGTCCGGCACCGGGCTGACGAGGAGATACGGAAGATCGCAAAAATGCCAGAGCAGAACCCCGGGCCGGTCATGCGTATCAGCAGGGGGGGTGTACTGGTCTACGCGAACCCGGCGTCGGCTGACCTGCTGGCAAAATGGGGGATGAAGGTCGGCATGGCGGTCACCCCCGATATCAGTACCATGATAAGGAATGTGCTGCACAACAAGTCCGAGGCGGTAATCGAGGAAACTGTTGGGGGCAGCGTGTACCTGCTCACCTTCAGCCCGGTTCCAGGGGAAGACTCGGTAAATATCTACGGTAAAAATATCACGGAGCGGAGAAGGGCACAGAGCGAGCTTGAAAAAAGCGAGGCGCGGCTTAACGAGGCCCAGCGCCTTGCACAGATCGGGAGCTGGACATGGGATTTTGCTTCCGATACGATGTCATGGTCGGACGAGCTCTATGCCATAACCGGCAAAGACCCGGCCGTTCCCCTGCCGGGCCATGCCGACCGGCTTAAAATGTACACACCGGAAAGTGCCGAACGTCTGGAACATGCGATGAGCCAGTCTATCAAAACGGGCAACCCGTATACATGTGAACTCGAGTTCATCCGTGGCGATGGGGAACACCGCTGGTGTATTGCCCGGGGTTCAGCAGTATGCAATGGGGACGGGCGGGTGCAGGCGCTCACGGGAACGATGCAGGACATCACCGGGCGCAAACGGTCAGAGGACGCGATCCGGCGCGCGAACACCTACAACCGGGGTCTCATTGAAGCAGCACTGGACCCGCTCGTTACCATTTCCGCGGACGGGACGATCAGCGACGTGAATAGCGCAACGATTCTTGCGACCGGTTTTTCGCGGGAGGAGCTGATCGGTACCGATTTTTCCCGGTATTTCACCGAGCCGGACCGGGCAAAAGCCGGCTACGAGAAGGTTTTCCGGGAAGGATCCGTGAAAGATTACGAGCTGCAGATCCGGCACCGGGACGGGCAGCTCATGCCGGTCCTGTACAATGCAACGGTATACCGTGACGAGTCGGGAAACGTCGCCGGTGTCTTTGCGGCCGCACGCGATATTACCGAACACCGGCAGGCAGAAGCGCTGCTCCGGCGGTTCAACATTGAGCTCGAGAACGGTATCCGGGAAAAGACGCAGGAACTTGCGGAGTCGAATAAGGCACTCCGGGAAGAGATCGCGCAACGGAAACTGGCCGAGGTCACGGTCAGGAAAACACTGTCGCTGCTTAATGCCACGCTCGAATCAACGGCTGACGGCATTTATGTCGTTGACCGGTCGGGAAAAATAACCGGGTATAACCAGCACTTTATGTCTATGTGGAACATTCCCGATACGGTGCTGGGAACGCAGGACGACCGCACGGTAACGGACTTTTTGATGACCCGGCTGAAAGACCCCACCGGCGCTCTCGCCCGGATGCAGGACCTCTACACGCACGCGGAACGGGAGAGCTTCGACATGCTGGAGTTTACCGACGGCAGGGTGTTCGAGCGGTATTCAAAGCCGCAGAAGATCGGCAAGGCGATAGTCGGGAGAGTGTGGAGTTTCCGGGACATCACGGACCGCAAGCATGCCGAAGATGGCCTCGTCGCTGCTCTCGATGAGAAGGAAGTCCTGCTCCGCGAGATCCACCACCGGGTGAAAAATAACCTTCAGCTCATCTCCGGCCTGCTCGATATGACACGGATGCGGACGGAGGACGGGGCAACCAACAGTATCCTGACGGACATGATGATGAAGATCCAGACGATGGCGCAGATCCATACCCGGTTGTACGAGAGCAAACAGTTCGACCGGATCAATGTAGGAAACCAGATCCATGACCAGATCGCCGCATTATCCAACATCTATTCTCACAAGAACCGCGAAATAACCTGCGACGTGCAGTTCTCCGATATTTATCTATCCGTGGACCAGGCCATCCCCTTCGCGCTTGTCATCAACGAGATTCTCTCCAATGCGTACAAACATGCATTCAAGGGGCGAAGGCGCGGCAGCATCACGATCTCCCTCGTGCAGAATGATGGGAATATCCGTGCCGCTGTCCGGGATGACGGCATCGGGATACCCGCGGATATCGATATCAACCGCACGACCAGCCTCGGGCTCAAGCTGGTAAGAACCCTCATCCAGCACCAGCTGAAGGGATCGTTTGAAATCAAAAGGAACAACGGTTCCGAAGTGATCGTGGAATTTCCCCTCACGGCAGTGGGGGTATAAGGATGTCGCAGATACTTGTGGTTGATGACGAGGCGATCATCACCATGCAGCTGGAAGAGCGCCTGAGTGCTATGGGATACACGGTTGTCGGGATGGCAGCTTCCGGGGAAGATGGCATCGAAAAGGCCCGGAAGTTAACGCCGGATCTTGTGCTGATGGATATCGTCATGCCGGGAAGACTCAACGGCATCGAAGCGGCAAAAATAATTATTGACGAACTGGACATCCCGGTGGTGTTTGTTACCTCGTATGCTGACGACACAATCATCGAAAAAGCCAAGAGCGTCAGGCCCTTCGGGTACATCGTAAAGCCGTTCAACGAACTGGAAGTCAAGGCCGCTATCGAAGTAGCACTCTTCCGGAAATCCTACGACCGTCAACGCGCGGATCGACCTGCCCCGGAACAGCACGGCGTGGGAAAAGTGACCGGTGGAGCCGGTGAGGAGGAACCGGTATATGTCGATCTACCGGAGGTGAAGACGATCCTCCTTGAGGATATTTTCACCGATATCGTCCTCTTCCTCTATACCGATGACGTTGCGAAGGAACCGATATTCAAATTCGCCCTTGAAGAAGGGCTGAAAAAGGGAGGGCGCAACCTGTTTGCCTATTTCCACTCTACGCTCCAGAAGTATTTTTTAAAGGAGATCCAGAGAGAGGAGCTCTTCACGCGCAGGATGAAAAAGAACGAGGTGTTCGCGCTCGCGCAGCTCCTCAGGAAGTGTACCGGTTCGTTGCAGGACGGCGGGGTAAAAAAGACGCTGCAGATCCTTCTTGACTTTTCCGAGACCGAGGAGTTCGATGATATCGTAGCTGTCAAGAAACTGGTCCTGTCAGAACGGGAGAAGGGGGTTCCCGTTTCCGGGATCATTGCGCTCAACATCGGGAAGATCGATCACCGTCTCATCGGTACCCTTGCCGGGGGGATACCGAAGATCATTGTTTCGACCGGAAAAGACACGACGTTATCGTTCGCGCACCGTTCGTTCCCGGCCGGATCGGTCTCCGTTGTCCCACAGGAAACTGTTGACGATGTCGTCAAGAAAATGCTGGAACCAGTGGTTCTCTCGCTCCTTGAAAAACCGATATCGGGATACGATATCGTCCATGAGATTCATAACCGGTACAAAGTTCTGATCCCGCAGGCGCGGGTCTACGCGATCCTGTACGAACTCCAGCAGAACGGGTATCTCGAGGTGAAGGCATCGGGGAAATCGAAGCTGTACTCCCCGACAGGGAAAGGCAGGGACCATATCACACAAAAACTCAACGAGTTCAAGTTCGTATTCCGGCATATCCTTGGGGAAGACGTGGTAAAAAAACCGGACAGCGTGCAGAAGACCTGATTAGGATTACCTAGGAACTGCCGACCGGCATAAATCTGTTTATACCGAAAACGGGTGCCGGCGTCTCCCGGGAACGGTGGACTACCTACCGGCGCTTCACCCCTCCTACGTTTTTGGACTCATCAAAACCTAGCGTTCTCAGCTACTGCAGCTTTCAAAATATAACACAAACTTTGAAAGATCCGGATACCTATATCAGGCATTCCTGATAAGAACAGGTCGTGGGTTAGACACCCACCTGAGCAGGGAAAGGAAACCGTGATACCATGAATGCCTCACCTGGCCTCACAGAGGTATTCAGTTGGATCGGCACTGCCGTTCATCCTGTGGACATTCCGGCACGGGCCCGGCACGCGGGATACGGGTTTCTCTGCCCTGAATCGTACATTACAAGAGCCATAGCGGAGACGATGCCTGAACGAGAACGCACCGGCGATGATACATCCCGGAATAACGGACTGCAAGCCGAAAGCCCGATTGCTATACATCCTCACAATCTTTTTTTTCCGATTGTACACCGCCGGTTTTCAGGGGGACGTCCCCGCCGCGACAACGATGTAATGCAGACAAGGGGATATCCTGCAGGGGTTCAAAGGACGGGCAGGAGGATAGATGATCATGGCAGCAGCAAAACGAGAGCACGACCCGGTGAAGAAGACGATTGAACCGGTCGTAACGCTCTCTGATGAGGGTAATTGCATCCTCGTCACTGCAGAACTGCCGGAAATTCGGGAGGAGATGATCCGGATCGACCTTGAACGATCAACCCTGATCATTTCAGCTTCAGATAACGGAAGACTATATAAAAAAGAGATCCCCCTTCCTGTAAGGATTCGGTTTGGTACAAAAAAGTTCCGGAACGGGATACTGGAACTGTTCCTGGAAAAAACCAATACCCGGTAACTGCTACGGGTGCGGTACGAACTGCTGCATACATATCCGTGTTTTTCGTTTCAGTTTTTGTTCTGATCTTTGAAAAAATCCCGCAGATATATACTCCAGGCTCATCATACTACCGCACCGTCCGGCCTGCCGGACATCCAAATGAGAGGTGGATATATGGAACATGGCACACGACCCGGCATGGGCATGATACAGCAGAAGGAGATGCTCATGACGGAGATATGGGAAGCACTCAGTGATGATCAGAAAAAGGCCCTCCTGAAACGCATGCTCGATGGAAAGATCATGATGAAGGAGGGCATGATCAAGCACTTCCAGTTCAAGATAGAGACGCTGAAGATGGTCAAGAAGATGCTGGACGAGTGCTGAGAAAGGAGCACCGGAGTATCTCCTTTAGGCACCCCCGGGATATCCGGTCCCGGATCGGCGCAGGATTTTCTTTTTCTTTCAATTTTTGTCTCAAAATCTGATTCCTGACCAAGGCCTCATAAAAGTCCGTGAGGGATATTCCGGCAAAGTAAGGACTATCCCGGATCGGGAACGGTCTTTACGTGACCAGCGAGGAATCAAGATGGAATCAGGAAAGTTTTATTCGCTACCGGATCTGCCCTACGATTACCGTGCGCTCGCCCCGCACATCTCTGAAGAACAGCTGAAGATGCACCACCAGAAACACCACCAGGCCTACGTCAATGGCGCCAATGCGGTCCTGGAAAGACTGGATGTGGCGCGCAAGGAGAACACCGATATCGATCTCAAGGCCGCACTCAAGGAACTGTCGTTTAATATTGGGGGGTTCCGGCTCCACAACCTGTTCTGGCTGAATATGGCACCCGCGGGCAAGGGGGGAGGCGGGACTCCGAAAGGAGACCTCGCAAAGGCAATCGATGCCGAGTTCGGGACGTTTGCCCGGTTCCGGAAGGAATTTACCCAGGCCGCAACGAGCACGGAGGGTTCCGGCTGGGCGGCGCTGACGTTCTGCAGGAAGACCCGGCGCCTGCTCGTCATGCAGATAGAGAAGCATAACGTGAATGTAGTCCCGGGTTTTGAAATCCTGATGGTGCTGGACGTGTGGGAGCACGCGTACTATCTCGATTACCGGAACGACCGGGCAAAATTTATCGATGCATTCTGGAACATCCTGAACTGGGAAGAGATCGCCGAGCGGTTCGTCCAGCTGAAGAAATGAGCAGGATCGGTACTGCACAATTCCGATGAGATCAAAGATGAGAGGAGAACCGAACTAGCCCCCAAAGCAGGGGTGAGAAACATGCTCAAAAAGACACAGGAACTGATAAAAAAATTTGAACGGGACCATGAGGTCTATATCGATGCGCATGATGAGACGTCGTACTGGATCATCACTGCAAGGATACCCAAAAAGACCAAAGATGTGCATCATACTCACCGGATGAAACAATACGTTTCCGCCCGGCAGGAGAACGGTATGGTGCTTATCCTCCCTGACCCTGAAAGTTCCCTGCGGTTCACGGTCGAAGACTGGGGGAAGATGGAGACCATCGACGAGCTCGTGGAAAAATCATTTGGCAGGATCCTCGAGGACAAGGAAGAGTACGACAAGGACATGGAGGAATCGTGTGACACTAGTTGCGCCTGAACCGGATATTATCCCGGTCGAACCTCAAAAAACACTCCCGCACTCATCGAAGATCGTGCTGGGGGTACTGGTCTCCGGAGCGACAATGACCCAAAAAGATCTCGTGGAGCGGACGAAACTTGCGCCAAAAACAGTGCGGTATGGCCTCAAGAGACTGGTCGAACGCCGCCTGGTCATCAGGAAGCTCAATTTCCGTGATGGGCGCCAGATCATCTACCAGACTGCTCCGATACGATCATTGGATCTTATGAGTGCGAACTGAACCGCTCCCCTTTTTACCGGGAGTTTTAGTCCGCCCATCATCTCATCAGAAATCCAAAGATAATTTCATTGTTTCTGGGTCTGAATCAATCCACACAAATGACAGTACTGCCAGCCGATTTCCAGCCGGTGCTGCTTATCGTTCTCTGTCTGCCTGATGTGGCAACGGGCAAAAAGCGAATAAATTGCTGAAAATTCTACCGGTATGATGCGATATCCAAAAGAGTAATGGGAAATTATTATCGGATCAGGCTATAATCCGTCAGATATGAAGAAAAGGAGAATATTCGAACTCCTGATCATTTGCATCGGAGCAATGGTTGCAGTCGCATTTGCAAGTGCACAGGCCCCGTCAGCGGCGTTCAGTGGGATGCCGACAACCGGACCATCTCCGCTCACCGTTTCATTTACCGATTTATCGTTGGGCAGCCCCAGCAGCTGGGTATGGTTTTTTGGCGACGAGAATTTCACGGCTCCATGGACGCAGATGACCGTTAGTCCCGGGTGGTCGGCAAGAATGGGCCAGAGCAGCGTCGTGATGCCGGATGGCAGCATTATCCTAATGGGCGGATATAGTGGTGGCTACAACGCTGGTGCGGGAGCGGTCACCAGTAACAGTGCACCATGGATGCAGATGGTCGCGAGTCCCTGGTTGTCTGGAGGCTATCAACAACAAATCAGCAGTGAAATCCTGAATAATTATATCGTCCTGCCGGGCAATTATGGGGGTTATAATAACGATATTTGGCGATCGAAGGATGACGGGGCAACATGGACGCAGGTGACCGTTAGTCCCGGATGGTCGGCCCGGGCAGGCCAGAGCAGCGTCGTGATGCCGGACGGAAGTATCGTTCTGATGGGCGGCTATAGCAGCAGCGGCGGCTATCAAAACGACGTGTGGCGTTCGGCGGATGATGGTGTGACGTGGACGCAGATGACCATAAGTCCCGGATGGTCGGCAAGAACGGGTCAGAGCAGTGTGGCGATGCCGGATGGCAGCATTATCCTCATGGGCGGCTGGAGCGGCCTGGTTCATGCTGACGTATGGCGGTCAACTGATGACGGGGCAACATGGAATCAGGTAACCGTTGGTCCCGGATGGTCGGCCCGAGCGGGCCAGAGCAGTGTCGTGATGCCGGATGGCAGCATTGTCCTAATGGGTGGTGGGGGTCAATACGGCGGCTATCAAAACGACGTGTGGCGTTCGGCGGATGATGGTGCGACATGGACGCAGGTGACCGTTGGTCCCGGATGGTCGGCCCGAGCGGGTCAAAGCAGCGTCGTGATGCCGGATGGCAGCATTGTCCTGATGGGAGGTTATGGCAGAAACGGTGGCTACGATAACGACGTATGGCGGTCAACCGATAACGGTGCAACGTGGAAGCAAGTGACCGTGAGCCCCGGGTGGTCGGGAAGAACGGGCGAGAGCAGCCTGGTAATGCTGGATGGTAGCATTATTCTGATGGGTGGCTGGAACGGCCAGGAGAATCATGATGTGTGGCATCTTATGCCGGCTGGGTCATCGGAACAAAACCCGTTGCATACCTATACCACGCCGGGGCTCTATCAGGTGACGCTTGAGGTAACCAATGCCAATGGAAGTAATACCAAGATCCTAAATAATTACATCACCGTCTCTGCTCCAAATGGGATTGGAAAGACACAGCCAGTCAGTAATGGCGGCAGCTCAGGAAATTGGTCGGCACCCGCGTCGGCACAACCTGTTGCTGCGCCGAGCATGGCACCGGCTGCAGCATCAACTGTTTTTTCCACCACTACGATTCCGGTGACTACCTCCGCACCCCTTCCTGTGGCAGTTTCCTTTATCGCTTTCGTTATTGCAGCGCTGGCAATCGTATCTACCCAATGGAAATAATCCTTTTTTCATTCTCTCCCCGTAAAGATGCGTGATAATCGTATCCACAATCAATCCGGCGGCATCAATCCACACAAAGAACAGTACTGCCAGCCGATTGCCGCTCATCGTTGTCTGGGATTCTCTATGTGCCGGGAGTGTGTGCAGGGTGCATTCGCGCCATGTTTGGTTGCATCCAGCAGTCTTTGATACCTCCTCGCTGGATAGTATATGTAGCTACAGGCTGCACAAATATACGGTTTGTTTTTTTATGACAGTTCTCCCGAAGTTCGTTAATTTATGCCACACGGGGTTGAATAACGGAAAACACAATCAAGATAACTAAATTTGTTAAAAAAAATGTCAGTCATCTAGCAGGACTGAGTACCAGTATACTGCCCGTTTTTTACTATTTTTGGTAATGGGGAAGTGTATATTATCCATATAAATTATAGTAGGCACTAAAGAACAGAAGAGGTAAACGTATGAAAGAACTGCGGTTAAAAATCAAGAAGCGTGTGATGCCAAGCAAGGGCCGGGTACGCCTGAATATCTCAGCGCTCACCGATCTTGGCATCAATGACGGGGGCCAGATCGACCTTATGAACGATGCGGGCAATAGGACCGTGACGGTCACCGTATATACTGATACGATGGTTGAAAAAGATCAAATCAGGATAAGCGAGGAGGACCTTAAGGCGCTCGGATTGCAGGACGGGGATGAAGTCACAGTTGCCAAGGCAGTCCCGATGATGGATAAACTGAAAAAGACCGGTGCGGAAACAAAAAAGAATGTGACAGAAAAGGCTGAGAAGGCATACCAAAGTGCGGGCAAAGCTACAAAAGAGGAATACGAAAAGGTCAAAAAGAAATTAACGGAGAAGGATCTATGATCGCAATCGTTGAACCGGCGATTTTATTTCCGGAGACCGGCCAATCCGGGCACTCGCCAGAGCCATGGTATCTTTCGATGCAATTATGAGATCAAGGTGATGATTCCATGGCAGACATACCGTTAATCTCTGATACCACACTTTATATGCTGTTATTCGTCATTGTATTGCTGATAGTGTATCTCATGATCCGGGAATTTCGTATCATGAAAAACACCAAATTGAAAATGGAGAGCGATCTTATGCGTGAAAAGCTCGCTCTCCTGCAGCAACAGGGTGAGACAAAATCTTCTCCCCCGTTCGCCCGATTTTCACCCGAGCAGATTGCAGCAATCAAAGAAGTTGAGGACGAGAATACGTCCCTTGAAATCAATCTCTTCGCAAAGGAGCGCCTCATAGACACCAGACTGCGACGGCTTGAAAACTATGTCAAACAGGCAAAGCTCGACACCATGATGGGCAAAATTTCGCAAGAAGAGAAGAAAATGAAGTGATAGTATGGATGCATATCCCGTAGAACCAGGAATAAATCATGTGCAATCCGGAATAGTGAGTCTCTGGCCACAAGTGACAGATTTTGCTACAAAATTCGGGCAAAGTCTTCCTACGTTTGATAAGTCATTGGACGCATATTTTGACCGGAGTTTCGCCTCGATCATCGAAGAATGGGAACTACTCACCGACAGCGACCTGAAACGGTTCGAAAACCGCCTCCAGGCAGTGACCGAACAGATCAATAATCTCTACATAGAAAAGTCAAACCTCGAAAAAAGGGTCAATGATCTCGATATCATGATCTCATCGCTGGAGAAACCGGTATGATTGGCATGAATGATTATATGAATGCCTATATCGACAGGCGTATGAAATATATCATCGAAGAATGGGAGCTTGGGACACGACATGATATGGCAGATTATTCAAACCGTCTGGCTGCTATCGAACAGGAACTTCCGGGCCTGAGGGCATTTGAAAAGGATGCATCGGACAAACTCGCGCTTCTTGAACACCGGGCAAGGAAACTCAAGGAGAGGGTCTGAATGGATATACCGGAATTCATCATAATCTTGGTGGTAATTCTTGCTCTTGTCGTTCTTATTTACTACTACCTCAAGGGATCGACAGGCAAAGTCTCGCTGGCTAGTCCTATTGAAAGCCGTGTGGACGAGTATCTCGATCGCCGGTTCCAGAACCTTGTCGAGGAATGGGAACTGGTGACACAGAATAAACTACAGGGATTCAAGGAACGAAAAAAGCAGGAGCTTGAGCAGAATGAAAGCCGGGTTGTTGAAGTGAAAAAGTTCGAAGCCGATATGATGGCCACGCTTACGAAGATGGAGGCACGACTTAATGCTGTGGAAAAAGAACTGGCCCAGAAAGGAAGCGCAAAAAAATAAGGGATCCCCTAATCATATCGCAGGGTTGAAAAAAGAGATCACGGTAATGCGAAAGCAGGGGGAGCCCCCCGTAAAGGAGCCCAACAGCTTCGCCCATTACCTGTGCGATCTCTGCTCTACGCCCCACCCGGTATCGAAGCTCCGCCAGTGTGTTCTTTGCGGGCGCTGGGCATGCGATACCTGCTGGAAGGATGAATTCTATACTTGTAAATCCTGCGCAGGAATCATTAAAATTCACATGATGAGGGGGAACGATTAACTCTCTTTTTAGATTATCGTCGACGGATATCCATTATGCCCCTTACAACTGCCCACAGCGTCCTGCCATGCGTTTCTGTTGGTGGTTCTCCGAGCAAATGGCAACTAACAGCGTATGGAGAGACCCCTCATCTGGGCGTGTAAGGAGATTAGGATCATATTTTTCCATCCAAAAGAACCATTGGGAAAATAAGAGTAAATCACGTCCCAAAATAAAATTGGAACGTAACTTTCTGTCCGAGTGCCCCAGCCCGGATTTGAACCGGGGACAACCAGATCTTCAGTCTGGCGCTCTCCCAGTCTGAGCTACTAGGGCAGGAGTATAATAGTTGTCATTGTGGAGTAATAAATGATATGTTCATCATTCCTGCGATCCCCACGACCACGCTTTTTTATGTCCCGTGATGCCAGTACTAGCTGAAATGTCATTCCTGAAATCTTCTGGCGGGACTATGCCGGACCTTGCGGGCGCGATATCTTCCCGCACCGCCCGGGTGGTTCACCTTACGCACAATGACCTCGATGCGGTCGGGGCGGATGCGATCCACCGGATGCGGTACGGGGCCAATGGCGTTTTTACCATCTGGAGTTCGGTCGGAAGATTTTCGCAGTTCTTCAGTATCGTCGCTTCCTGTGCCGGCAAAGGAGACCTGCTCTCGATCTCGGATATCGGGTACCACCACGAGGCCGAAGCAGTTGCCGTCCGGGCAAAGGCAAACGGCTGGGTCGTGGAATGGCGGGACCACCACCGCTGGCGGGACGAGGAGATCCGGAAGGTTGAGAAGGCGGTTTCCCTCCTGCAGATCGACACGTCGGTCTGTGCCACGGCGATCGTTGCCCGTGACCTTGAACCGGCAAACGAGGTTGCCGCAGAGGTGGCCCGCGTGGTCTGCGATTACGACCTCTGGAAACAGGCCGACCCCCGGTCCGCGGTGCTCGGGCAGGTGCTCCAGCGGAAGGTGAACCGCGACCATGTGCGGGACTGCCTTGTCAAGGGGATTTTTACCGATGAACGGATCGAGCGCCAGTACGCGGATATCCGGCGGGAGATGAGGACGATGATGAGAAAGAGTCTCCACCGGTCCACCGTCCTTGGGGCAAAATACCGGATCGCATTTGCCCCGCTCTACGGGTACCCGAGCGAGACGGCACACTTTATCCGGGACCAGCTCAAGACCGACATGGAAGTGATCGTGGGAAAGGACGGCAAGTTCTCGCTCCGCTCCGTTCCTCCAATCAGCCACCTGATCGCCCGCGAGTTTGGCGGCGGCGGGCATCCCAATGCGGCCGGGGGCTCCTTCAACTTCACCATGCTCGAGCGGTTTGCGTGGTGGTTTTCAAAGCGGAGCCGGCACTTTGAGGATATGGTGAAGGTGGCGGAATCCCAGTGATTTTTTTGGAACCTACCGGTTGACAGGTTCCCGGGCGTTGGTATTTCCTGAGGAATGAGTCATCTTTTTTCCAGGAATCTGCCGGTTTCTGCATGGAGCAGAGAACAAACATTTATAGCTGTAAATGTAATCTAAACTTGACAAAATATGAAACCTATCTACCTTCTCATCGGATGCCTCTGCCTCTGCGCATTTGTCATTCTTCCTGCGCAGGCGTTCACCATCAAGACGCTGACGATAAATCTCGGGCAGAGCGGTGACGCACAGGTAGACCTGCAGTACCAGCTCTCCCTGCCGGAACAGATCGGGGTATTCCTCCACCTAGCAGATCCCTCTGCCGAGCTCCAGAGTGCGCTTGACCAGAACCTGAACAAGCAGGTCACGGTGGAACGGGCGGACATCTCATCGGCAGATATCATCGTTCCTTCATTTGCCACGGTCTCTGGAAGTCCCGGCGCATTGATCATGGCGACACCCGCGTTCTCGCTCGCACAGGCCCAGGCTGTTGTGGAGAAGTACTGGTTTGCACCGCTCATCTCGCCGGACTTCACCCCCCAGGTTACCACGATCACCTTCCCGGACGGATATACCGACACGCTCTACAACCAGATTAGCATCCCTGCGGTCATTCACGTGCTGAGTTCCTGAAGCGGTCTCTTGAGAAATTCTGCCTTACCGTGGGCCGGTGAGATTCCGATCTTTTTTCGCTTTGTGTTCATGCGGAAAAGCAGGCTCAAAAAATTCAACTACTTCTACCGATAATTTTTTTAAAAATTCAACCGGATGCTCGATCAAGAAGGACAAGTGAGCCCTCTACGGGTATGAAAACCACAATAATCAGTCTTTTTGTCAAAATAACCGATTAAAACGCAGTTTTTGGCAATCCATAGATAAGGCCGCTATTGGCCTTCCAGCGGTCGATCTTCTCTCGAATCGATCTAAATGCCATCCGGTTTTCCAAGGCTGCTGCAGGCCCGCTAAATTGGCCGATTTCTCTCCGCTTAAAACGCGTATTTTTGAGAAATAACAATTTAAAACAGGATTCTTGCCGGGCGTCATTGTCGTTTCCAGTGGAGATTTTTTGGCCCTTGCCGGATTGTCAATCCGGGCGTTTTACGGGCTTATTTTTCTGCAGATCCTCTGCGATCTGATCGGGCCTTGATAGGAGGTTACAAGGGACAGCCGCATCCTGATCCCTCTCTGGATAAAGGTGCAGAGATCGGATGATGAGACAATTGTTGCCATCCCTGTTCTGCAGGAGCTGCTGACACTCAAAGAAAAAACAGATTTATCTTATGCCGCGTTCGGGGCGCTCTTCCCCTCGATCGCTGACTTGATTTGAGCCTGCAGCTGCTCGAACTTCCCCTGCAGCAGCTTCTCCTGCTTCTCAAGAGACTTGATCCGGAGTTCGAGCATCTCGGCCTTCTCTGCCAGCTTCTGGCCGATAACGTCTTTTTTCTTCTGGACCATGACCGTTCCGACACTCAGGTACATCGTTGCGTCATCGGCCGCATCCTTGATCTCTTCCTCTGCACGCTTCGCCTCGCGCACAGCCATCTCGTACTGGGCTTTCTGCGAGAGGATTGCCTGAAGCTGCTGCTGCACCTGTTGCAGCTGGGCAAGCTGGTTCTGCACTTTTGGTGAAATGTTCTGCATTTTCGCGCTCCTGATCATGTTCGGTCAGCATCGATAAAAATTGTTCCATTATCGTCATGGCAGAGACGTGCCCCCGGATATGTCCGCCGGATGTTCTCTCGAAGGAGGAAGAGTTGCTCATGCCAACCCTTTCTTTTGAATATTTCCGCCATTAGGGGGGAATTCCCGTTGGGCCTCTCTCGCAGGCGGAATTCGGATGCCGGTTGATGGTCCCCTTCCCATCACGCCAAATCGGAGGAACCCAAGCAGGAGGAACAAAAAAAGTTGAGACCGTTGCTGAACCGGAAGGGGTGCCGGTTCAGGACACACTAGGGAAGATGAGGTCTATACCCTGCTCGTCAGATTGATCGCGTTTACCAGGGCTTCGACCGACGCGAGCACGATGTCGTCGCCGCTCCCGCTGGCATCGTAAATCTTCCCGTGCTCTTCTTCAACCGCGATCGTGACATGGCACATCGCATCAGAACCGCCGCTGACCGCCTCGATGTTAAACTCCTTGAGCTGGATCCGTGCAGGGACGATCCCGAAGATCGCGTTGAGCGCCGCATCCACCGGCCCGTTACCCACGCTCGAATGGACATGCTCGGTGCCGTGAACTTTTGCCCTGACACTTGCCGTCGGGATCGCGTGGTTCCCGGTCATGATCGCGATATCCACGAGCTCGACCATCTTGTGGTTGAGCTCTATTCCCATCACGCTCTCCGCGATCTCGTAGAGGTCTGCATCGGTCACCCGCTTGCCACGGTTGGCGATTGCCTTGACCCGTTCGACAATCGAATCGAGCTGCGGATCGTCAGGACTGATGTGGACATCGGCGAGCATCTGGCGCACTGCATGCCGGCCCACATGCTTGCCCAGCGTAAGCCGCCGGCGGTGTCCGACCATCTCCGGAGTCATGATACCGGGCTCGAAGGTCTCGGTGCACTTGATGACACCGTGCGAGTGGATGCCGCTCTCGTGGGAGAAGACGTTATCCCCGACAACCGGCTGCGTCGGTGTAATACCGATACCCGAAAACCGGGAGACCAGCCGCGAGGTCTCCACCAGCCGCTCTTTTTTTATCCCGGTCCGGATCCGGTAGATCGCCTCGAGTATCATCACGGTCTGGGCAAGGTCTGCGTTGCCGGCCCGCTCTCCGAGGCCGTTGACGGTCACCTGAACCTGCGAGGCACCGGCCTCGACAGCCGCAACGGTGTTGGCGACAGCGAGGCCGAAATCGTTGTGGCAGTGCACGTCGAGCGGGCAGTCCACCTCGCGCGCGATCCGCGTCATCAGCCGCTTCATGCCAGACGGTGCGATCACGCCGACCGTGTCCGGAATGTTGATGATGGTCGCCCCGGCCTGTGCCGCGGTCCGGCAGACCTCGATCAGATAGTCCCCGTCCGTGCGGGTTGCGTCCATGGGCGAAAACATGCACCGGTTGACATGCCCGCGGATGTACCGGATGATATCGTCCGTCATCGCAAGCACCTCCTCCCGGGTCTTGTTGATCGTGTTCTCCCGCTGGATATCCGACGTGGGGATGAAGACATGGACCATATCGACATCGCAGTCGAGGCAGGCATCGATGTCGGCCTTGACCGAGCGTGCGAGCCCGCAGATGTTTGCTTCGAGCCCGAGCTTCTTGATGGCAGCAACCGTCTCCTTCTCAGCTTTCGAGGATGCAGGGAACCCTGCCTCAATCATGTGGACGCCGATCGCGGAGAGCTGGCGGGCGATATCCAGTTTCTGTTCAAAGGTGAATGCTATCCCCGGGGTCTGTTCTCCGTCCCGGAGCGTGGTATCAAAAACGGTCACTTCTTCACGTGCATGGCTATCGGTGAAGAAGACAATCTCCCGACACTGTTGTGCGAGACATAGCAAATTATTGGCGTGCGGATTATATAAACAAATCCCCCAGAAATTCAAGGCGGATTGGCGCATTTACCCCGAAAATGTGGCGTCTTCAACGATACGTTTAATACCCGACTATCCCTATATTATGACCGCAGTGCCCCGCCTTAACTCAGCTTGGTAGAGTGCGCGGCTGTAGTATGGTTTACCGTTTGAGGTAACTGCGCGGCTACCGCGATGTCCCCGGTCCGAATCCGGGAGGCGGGATATACTGTATAACATGCCCAGGTAGTGTAGCGGCCTATCATGATTGCCTGTCACGCAATCGACTCGGATTCGAATTCCGACCTGGGCGTCCTGTTTTCAGGTTTAGAGGTCATGCTTTCAGCCTTTTGAATTTTCCGGCGTCAGTCCCTCCGGTGAGAGAATTACCGATGCCCCGGCCTTTGAGGACTACCTGCCGGCTGCCCTGTCAGCCGTATCTGCCTGCACCTTTTTTTTGTTTTTCCAATCCCTCCATCGTTCCCTCACCACTCCCGGTAATGACACAAGTCCTTTGGGCAGCGCAATAATCACGAGGATCAGCAGCACGCCGATGATGATGTAGCGACCGAATGTCAGCCCGGCCTGCCTGAGCCCTTCCCAGACCGACATCAGGATGACCGTTCCGATCACCGGACCGGCAAGGGTCCCGAAACCTCCGAAAATGACGTAGATAATCGGCCAGAAGGAGATGTCGACGCCGTATATCTCCGGCGTGAGGTAGCCGATATAGTGGATCTCGAGCGCCCCGGCTATTCCGGCGAGGTACGCACTGATGGCGAATGCGATGAGACGGGTGCGCACGGGATCGACTCCCGTCGCCCGTGCCTCCACCTCGTTCTCCCGGATCGCGGAGAAGGCAAGGCCAAGCCGGGACCTCATAATAAGATGGATAAGAAGAATGCAGCCGATCGTGATGAGCAGGATCGAGTAGTACTGGATCAGCTGGTAGCCGGGAACACCGGCACTCACGAGACGGGGCGAGGCAATACCGTCCCAGCCGCCGGTGACGGGAGCGAGCACGCTCACCGTCAGGGTCTGGACGATGATCGCAAAGCCGAACGTGACCATCGCAAGGAACCACTCCCGGAGCCGGACGCAGGTGAGGCCGATCAAAAGACCGATCAGCGCCGCAACTGCGGCGCCCAGAAATATCGTGACATACGGGGTAATGCCGCTTTCTGCCGCGATCAGGGTCGACGCATACGCCCCGATGCCAAAAAACGCCGCATGGCCAAGCGAGCCCTGTCCGGAGTACGCGAGCAGGTTCCATGCTGATGCAAAAATGATGAAGATGAGCATGAGGACAAGAAGGTTGAGGATGTAGAGATCGCCGGAGATAAACGGCATGCCAATGGTGATGGCAACAAGAGCACAGGTCCCGTACCGGATGATCATGTCGCGGTTCAGGTTCATGCGGTTCATTCCCCGGACTCACCGAAAAGCCCTGTCGGTTTCACGATGAGCACGATAATCAGGATGATAAAGGAGATCGCATCCTTCCAGATGCCGCCTAAGAAATACGCCGCGCCGTTCTCGGCGATACCATAGAGCAGGCCGCCGATGATAGCTCCGGGGATGCTCCCGAGGCCTCCGAGAATAATGATGGCGAATGCCTTGATGGCAGGAATCGAGCCCATGTACGGGTTGAAGACCTGCCCGCTCACCACCCAGAGGGTCCCGGCGGCCGCGGCAAGGGCACACCCGATGGAAAAACTCATGACATCCATCCGTTCGACATTGATACCGACCAGCATCGCCCCTTTCCGGTTCTGGCTGGTCGCCCGCATCTGCCGGCCGGTCTCCGTTTTTCTCAAAAAAAAGTATAATCCGCAGAGGATCGCGGCGGTCACTGCCATGATGATGAGATAATCGACCGGGATAGTGAGCGAACCCAGGGAAACGGTGATGCCCTGGTACGGGCTCCTGATACTCTGCCACTGGTCCCCCCAGATCATGGCGGCGCCGTTCTGGAAGATATAGATCAGCCCTATGGAGAGGAAGATCTCGTTGAGCTTGCTCGTGCCGAGGATTGGCCGGAAGCAGAGGCGTTCCACCACCGCCCCGATACCGATGAGCACGATCATGGAGAGCACGATGATCGCATACGGGTTCAGGCCGGTCAGAAAAAAGACCGTCGCGGTGACGTATGCCCCGATCATGAGAAATTCACCGTGTGCGAAGTTCACGATCTTCATGACGCCGAAGATCAGGTTCAGCCCGGTGGCGAGCAGGATGTAGATGCAGCCGGCGTATGCCCCCCAGAACAGGATCTGGAGCAGGATCCCCGCGTCAACCATGATGCTATCGATCACCTATCCGATGGTCTGCGATAAAAAGAGGTGTGATATGGATCACGCGCTGCCGGGTGTGTACCATGCAGGAAGCGTAAATCCTGTCACTTTCAGGTTGTCAGGCCAGACAATAGTCGGTCGGGGCTCTCCGATCGTGGAATTGAATGCCAGCTGCTCCATCCACAGGTCGAACTGCGACTCCCGGTAGTCGCTCGAGAACGAGATCGTCCCACCCTTCATGGCCTCGATGATCTGGGGCATGCTCAGGCTGACAAGAGCCTGCCGGACCGTAGCCTTGTCGGTCGTGCCTGCATTCCCGATCGCCTTTGCCGCGATGTAAACACCCTCGTACGTCGACGCTCCCATCATGTCCGGGTAGGTACCGAACTTTGCATAGTAGCTGTTCTTGAATGCATTCTGGGCGTCAGCGACCGCACCTGCGGGCGCCGTGTAGGGCGAGAACCTGCTCTCAATGATGGCTCCTCCGCCATACTGGCCGAGATCCTTGTAGAACTGGGCGTTGTCATTATTCTCGACATTGAGGAAGATCGTGTTCAGCCCGATATCCCTCCGCGCCTGGGTGATCAGGGGGGCACCCTCGTTCGGGAATGCAGCAAGGTAGACCGCATCCGGATTTGCCGCTTTGATTGCGGTGAGCGGTGTCCGGAAATCGCTCTCCCCCATCTTGAAGCTCTGCTGGGAAACCAGCTGGATATTCAGGTTGTTCTTCGTAATAGTCGCGTTCACCGCGGACTGCACGCCCTTGCCAAACGCCGTGTCCTGGTAGATCAGGGCGAGCCGGAACGGGCGGGAGGCCGAAGCGTTCAGCTGCTGGTCGACTGCCGGGCGGACCACCTGGTCGATGAACGTTGTGGTATACTGGCCGTAGGTGTCGGTAGTCGGGCAGTGGTGGAAGATGTAGCTCGTATCGATATCGGTACGGTGGGTGATGATCGGGCTCGATGCACCGGTCACGATATACGGGATCTTGTACTGGGCAACGGTCTGCTCGTACGATGACGTGACCGCCGACGAATATCCGCCAACAAGGATATCGACGTTGTCCCCGGTGATCAGCTGGGTAGCTGCCGTCTGACCACCCTGCTGGGTGGACTCGTCGTCGCCAACGATCAATTTGATCGGGACCATCTTTCCGTTGATATTGACGCCACCCTTCGCGTTGATCTCGTCAGCGGCGACCTGCGCGGACTGCCACATGCTCGTCCCCACGTTGCTGGCCGGGCCGGTCAGCGATGCGATCACCCCGATCTTGACCTCAGATACGTTTGCCGGTGAGCCAGCCTGCTGGGCGCAGCCGGATACGAGAATCGCCGCGAGCACGACCGCGACAACCAAAATCATGCCTTTCATATATGTGTTCATGAGTACCCCATTTGCTATGCGATAGCATGGCAAACTCAACGTCCGGGGTCTACAAATATAATCATTGCCTTTTTCCTCCGGCACGGGTACCTGGAGGCCCCTCCCGCCGGGTCCAGTCCGTCTGGCATCTACCAGTCCTGCCATACATTAATAACATGCCTTGGCAACCTATAGCATGCCAGTTTTTAGCACGGTGATCCCCACGCTCAGCCTCACGGGTGTGACCAAACAGATCGGCGGCCTTCTTGCCGTCAATAGTGTTGATCTGAGGGTCGGTCGTGGGGAGATCGTCGGTCTGGTCGGCCCGAATGGCGCCGGCAAGACAACGCTCCTGAACATCATATCCGGCATCACGCCACCAACCGCGGGGAACGTGATCTTCTGCGGTGAGGACATCACCGGCTTAAAAGCGGACCGGATCTGCCGGAAGGGCATCGCAAAGACGTTCCAGATCGCCGAGTCGTTCCCGAACCTCACGGCTCGCGAATGCGTGATAATCGGGGCGCTCTTCGGGAACAGCCATTCGGTCACCATGAACGATGCCCGGGAGAAAGCGGCCGGGATCCTGATCTCTGTGGGGTTGCCACCGGAAAAGATCGATGTACCCAACCGGAACCTGAACGTGGTCGAACTCAAACGGGTGCAGCTGGCACGGGCGCTCGCATCTGACCCGAAACTCCTCCTCCTCGATGAGCTGACGACAGGGCTGAACCCCAAAGAGAGCGGTGACGCGGTAGACCTGATAAAAAAGATCCGGGACGAGGGGAGATCCATCCTGATCATCGAGCACGTCATGAGCGTCATCATGGGCGTATCCGACCGGATCGTGGTGCTGGACCACGGCGAAAAGATTGCCGAAGGCCAACCCTACGAAGTGGTGAATAACCAGCAGGTGATCAATACGTACCTTGGCGATATGGACGTGTTCTAAAAAGGAGGTTGTTGTGCTCGAACTGTCACATCTCGATATCTTTCACGGGAACCTCCCGGTCATCCGGGACCTGCAGCTGGCGGTTAGCCAGAGGGAGCTTGTTACGCTGATCGGGCCCAATGGCGCAGGAAAGACCACGGTGGTCGAGACGATCGTTGGGCTGAACCGGAATGCTCACGGCAGCATCACCTTCTGCGGCGAGGAGATCCTCGGGATGCGGCCGTATGAGATCTTCCGGAGAGGGATTGCGCTCGTCCCGGAGAAACGGGAGATCTTCCCGAAAATGCCCGTGGTTGAGAACCTCCTTCTTGGCGGATCCGTACAGAAAGGGACGGACGGGCACCTGCAGCGGGTCTACCAGCTCTTCCCGGTCCTCCGGGAGCGGGAGCAGCAGATGGCCGGCACGCTGAGCGGCGGAGAACAACAGATGCTCGTGATCGGCCGGGCGCTGATGTCCGGCCCCAAGCTCCTGATCCTTGACGAGCCATCGACTGGCCTCTCGCCCCTTATCACCGGGCAGGTATTCCGGGCGCTGGAGCAGCTTGGAAGAAGCGGGATGACCATCCTCCTCCTGGAGCAGAACGTCCGGCACGCGCTGGACATGTGCCAGCGGGGCTATGTCATTGAGAACGGGAGGATCGTCCTCTCCGGCAAGGCAAAGGAACTGATGGCCGAGAACCACATCCAGAAGGCCTACCTGGGGATATAGCGGCAGGTGCCACTCCTGACGCCGGAATTTACAATCTTTTCGGGAGTTCACTCCACGCGGTACCCCTTCTCTTCCAGATACTTCTGCAGGCGCGCCTCAGCATCCGGCGATGTCTCCGGGATCTGCCGGAGTGCATCCTCCCACACTGCCTGCAGCACAGGATCACCGGAGTGCAGAGCGAGCGTGCCGGTCACGGTCCCGGCAATCTTACCGGCAGGGTCAAAAACCCGCATCACCACACACCGGTAAAGCTTGCAGGGAGCCGGGCTGTCGCGGTGGATGGTGCAGCGGACGAGATCACCATCCGGGCGGAGAAACCGGCAGGCATGCAGATGCAGGGCAGGGAAGGTGTAATCCGAAAAGAGGTGCCGCTTGTCCTCGTCAATCTCTGCAGTAAACTGCAGGCCGGTCGAGACCAGGGAGCAATCAAAGGCAAAAGGCCCGGTCTGGCGGTCGATAACGAGGTAATCGCCGAGATACATGCAGCATGTCCCGCACTGCCGGCAGCAAAACACCATTTTCTCTCAACGCTCCAGAGATCGATTCCGTTGCACCTCAACCCATCATGACCGCTCTGTACTTCACCCTCTGCCAGTATGCCGGGGGGCCGTGTCTTTGGGCAACCTCTGCCAAATCCTGCCCACAGCAGGCTGCTCCGGCCTGATCGTCATTAGGGATCTGGTTGTCGATAGAAGGTAAAATTGTGTCGAAATATGGTCCAATAAGGTCCATACACTATACCGTCATGACGATAGAACTGCATCATGGCAGGCACATGAACAGCCCTCATCCCAGCAAAAGCACTTTATTTCTTGCGGAAGAAGATCATGCAAGGTGAACGATTTTGGCCGTAATCAGTATCGCAATGCTTGACAAGGATCACCACATCCACTTAATACCTGCAAACCGCATTCTGATGATGAGTGTCGAGCACTCGTTAATAAAGAAGGTTGAGAACGAACGGTATGAAGTGGAATGTTTTATCAAATTGTCGGTTGAAGGGTTCCCTCACCCCTTGGAAGACGTGATCAGGTTCTCCTTTGCATCTCCCGTGCCCCCGGGGGAAAAGGTGATGACCGAACTAACGTTTGTCCAGAACCACATCATCAAGTACGTGTTCGATCTCGGTCTAGCCGGTGAACTGTGCAGTTGTAACCCGGAGGACCCAGAATCAAAAGAGTGCGGAATAACGATCTCATCCGAAATAAAATCCCAGATGCAGGCATCGGCCCAGCTCAAAGAGATACTTGCCCGGCATGGTGCACTCCCGGACACGGTGAAATTCCTGAAATAAGGTTCATGATATTTTTCTAATTTTTACGGTGTCGTTAGTATCGTCCGACAAATATCTTTTTCTCGAAAGACATCCCATGCTGAAAGCTAATAGTGGGAAGGAGCGGCAACTATGGATGACCCGGTATTAGGCAGTGGCGAGAGCGTGCTCGCCAGGGCAGAGGCGGTTCACGTCAAATCGATCTCATTTGAGGCGGTGCTCACCAATCGGCGTATTATTCTTGTGGACAGGATCAAGAACATTCTCCCTCCCAAAGAGATACCGCTCGCAACGTTGAAAGACGTTGAGCCGGGTGAAAATGCCATCCGCGACCAGATCATCACGCTCACGATTCTCACCAAGACCGGCGACCCACGGCAGATGGTCCTCACCTTTTCACGCGAAGGCGGTGGAAACCGGAAGAAAGAACGGGATGAATGGATCCGGTTGATCCGGGATCATCTCGCCCCCTCATTCGAAGAAGTCATCCGGAAGGTTTTCCCCGGGATCGAACCAGTGCCCGTGGGGGCTGAAGCCAGAGAGACGCCCAAGATGGAGGTCGCCGGTTCCCCGTCTGGACCCGTGCCGCTGTCGGGAGAGGATGTCAAGGGACCTCTGTTCCCTGCGGAGTTGGCGAAGCACTTTATTCCCGGAACGTACTGCACCCGGTGCGGGAACCGGGTGCCGGAAGGCTCTGAGTTCTGCAACTACTGCGGAACGAAGATCATCGCACCGGGGGAAGCAGCTGTGGCACCGATGCAACAGGTGCCAGCTGCTGAAATAAAGAAGGAGCGCCCCATCGACCGGGAGATCCAGTCGGTGGAGCCGCTCATCCAAAAATCCACGGAAAAGATCCCGACGGATCCGCTCAGGGCGGTTCCCCCCGAGCCGGCGGCCAAACCCCCCGCGCCGCAGCCGGAGACACCGGCTCCTCCCGTGCCTGTCTGGCCGATCATCGCACCTGAATCCACGGCAGCACCGGCACCGGTTCCTGCAAAACCGGCAGAAAAACGGTTTGTTCTCCGGCTCTTCTCCCCAAAAGAACTCCATCCCACGCCCCTCGTCCCGGAATCCCTGTCAACTGCCGTGCCGCAGGAACCCCTGCGACCGGGAAGGAAAAAGGGAGTGTTTATCGCGGTCGCGATCATCGTGATCATCCTCGTCGTAGCCGCAGCCGCCGTGTTCGTCCTTCCAAAGCTCAAAGGCACTGCCACAAACCCTTCGTTTTCCCAGACGCCGGCTCCTCCGCCAGCCGCTTCTTCCCAGGTTGCAGCTTCATCAGCTGCAGTTGCCGCTGCGCAGACCACCGCGGTCACGATCTCCCAGACGGGCGTATGGGTCCACGTAAACTATCTCGGGAGTTGGAAAGGTACCTATGGTATGCCGGATGCGCAGGTGAAGATAACGGATTCCGGTGACCGTGCCTACGAGGTCGATAACGCGAACGGGACCGTAACTGCTTCGTTCTGGAAGCTGGATGGTTCAAGCCATGATATCGTGGTCGAGATCTACAAAAATGGCACCCTACTTTCCCATGGTGTCACATCCGCACGGTTCGGCAAGGTGACCCTGAGTGTCGACACGACCACGGGTGTCGCACAAGCCCCGGTGATCAGCGGCGATACCGGCACCACTGCCGTCGCAAATGCCAGCACAACAAATACGGCATAGGTGACCGGATCTCTGCCGCTCGAACCTTTTTACCACGTATCGGCCCGGCCACAATCTCAAGCAAGACTGCCAACCCTTCCTTTTCCCGATGAAAGAAATAGGTAATTGAGAACTCTGCAGCATGTTCTCCCACTGGCGCGATGACTATCGGTTGCCAGCAACCTGTGACATTGATTTCTTCTTGAGCCTCCCCTACGCCTGATGATTGTTTTTAATACGTACCGCCCCGATACTTCAGGAGAGTAACCATGGGAGCGACAACGATACCCGAACGGCCACCGAGAGCAGAAGAACTCGAACAATCGGGACCTGCGGGGATGGCTCGTGCATTACTGGAGAACACGGACCCGAAGATCCGGCAGTATGCAGCATACCTGCTGGGCAGGGCAAAGGACCCAGGTGCTATACGGCCGCTGATCGGGGCGCTCGCGGACCCCGATAAGTCCGTCCGTGAACAGGCGACGCTGGCACTCTCTTCCCTTGGGAAAGCGGCGATCGTACCGTTAAAGGACGTGATGAAGGATCCGAAGTGGGAGACACGGTACCGTGCCGCAGAGGCGCTCGGGAAAATGGCAGATGAAACAGCGGTAAAACCGTTGATCCATGCACTTCGGGACCAGCGCGATCATGTCCGGTACATGGCGGCAAAAGGGCTCTGCGATCTCGGCGACTCCCGGGCAATCGAACCTATGATCATCCTGCTGAAGGATGAAAACCGGTTTGTCCGTCTGATGGCCGCGAGGGCGCTGACCGCAATCGGGGGAAAAACTGCTGAAGCCGCTCTCAGACAGGCGTTTGAGAACGAAGCCGATGAAAAAGTGAAAGACGCGATCCGTGAGATTCTCAGGTGAGTGCACACTAGGGGATGTACTGGTTACCGGGAGCCCCCGGCAACGGGCATTCCGGTATGATGGCCGGCAGCAATCCTTGTCGGCACGCTGTCGGCAGGTTTGGTTCGCGGCTGGCACTGCGCGATATGCCGTTATGAAATCTGGTGTTACCGACCTACCGCAAACTGCAGGTGCAGGAACTATGCATGATGCAGGAAGAGATTCCGGCATCGTGATATGACCCCCTTGGGACAGACCAGACTGACAGGATTCGGAACCTGTTCACCTTAAATACTGTGATTGGTAACAAAATACTCGGGAATCTGGTGTTTCATATACCTCCGAATAAACCTTCCGGTGAAGGAAAACGCCCCGAATTGCACGATGCATCGGAATTGGAGGAGAGACTATGGAAGATCGTATATATCATATTCTGTCTGGCGCTTCTTACGCTCACGGCATACCAGTTTCTGGTACTACTTCAGGACCCTAAAACAGTCTGGGACTACCATGTGTTCGCTGGGGCCGTCCAGGCACTCGATCATGGACAAAATCCCTACATCCCTGCAAACATCAACCAGTATGTTGGAAAATATACCGGGGGGGTCCTTCCGTTTACCTATCCGCCGCATACCCTGTATTTCTTCTGGCTTCTTGATCTCTTCTTGGTATTCCATTCTCTTGCAATCTATTATGGCGTGCTGGTCGTTCTCCTTTTGATCAGCGGATATCTGATCGTCACACTGGATCAAAGACCGCAGTATCTGTTTTTCACTACATTATTGCTAACCGGCTTCATGGCCGCGTACGCGAATTTTGTTACCGGAAATAAGGATATCCTCTTTCTGCTGTTATTTGCCCTTGTTTTCGTGCTGCTGGTACATGAACGATACTGGCAATCCTCGATTTTGATAGGCCTTGCCGCAGCAGTCTCGCTTATCATGACCCCGTTTGCCGCACTGATCCTCGCGGTCAGGCGTCCGATCCCCCAACGTCTGGCCTGGATGTTCCTGTCGGCCGGGGTAGTGGCAGTGCTGTTTGCCGTGAGTTATTGCATCAATCCGGCCTATTTTAATTCCTATATCGGTACCGTGACAGGGCAGTCAACCAGCCCTATGTACGACAGGGGCGGATCCACGACGCCGACGCCCTACCTGCTGTTCTGGGATCTTTTGAACGGGGTGAATCTTGGCGGGATGCTTCCGGTTGCCATTGTTTCGTTCGTGTATGTCGTCCTCATCCTGTATGCGACCTGGAACTATGGAAAAAAAAACCGGGAAGATACCCTCAAACTATATTCGCTGGTGATGCTTGCCATCTTCATGATGCTGCCGAGAATCAAACCCTATGACTTTATCGTCCTTGTCGTGCCGCTCTATTATCTGTTCAAGGATTGCAGTTATAAAATGAAATCCCTGGTGTTAGTGGTGATCTCATTGGTACCCTATTATTTTAGTGTTTTCTCCCCCGCTCACAGCATTCATCGAGATCTCCCCTTGTTCCTGTGGCCGTTTGCCCAGGCCTACAACCTGCTCGAGCCGTATGCCCTAACCTACAGTCTCATCCTCATTTTTCTGGTAGTCATCCTTCACGATCGTCTGACACTAGCAGACTGTCAGGGGGAGCCGAGAATGCCGGAAAAGTCCTGATGCCAAAAAATCCGCTCACCATAAAGCCGGGTACTACCAGAACCCAGGGTACGGGCATGCCCGTCATCAGAATTCCCTACAGCATCGCGGTCATATGCACGGCCGAAACATCCAAAAAGGGAGGGCGTGAAACAATCCCATCATGGAGCCCACAGATTCGTACCAGAAGGCCACGTTTGCGGCCGGCTGCTTCTGGGGAGTTGAGGCAGCATTCCGCAGGATCAAGGGTGTTGTCGGGACGAGGGTCGGGTATACGGGCGGGACAACGCCTTCACCGACGTATCAGCAGGTCTGCTCGGGCAGGACCGGCCATGCCGAGGCCGTGGAGGTGACGTATGATCCCGCCATCGTCTCGTACGAGCAGCTCCTTAGTGTCTTCTGGGAGATCCATGACCCCACGCAGCTGAACCGGCAGGGACCTGATACTGGGACCAATTACCGTTCGGCCATCTTCTACCATACCCCGGAACAGAAGGCGGCGGCCGAGACTTCACGCGACCGGCTGCAGGCATCCGGAACATACAAACAGAGGAAGATCGTGACCGAGATCGTGCCGGCATCCACGTTCTGGCCGGCCGAGGAGTACCACCAGCAGTATTACGAGAAGTGCGGACACGGGTTCTGCACGTTGCGGCAGGTCGATGAATGAGACAACCGGGCGGCCGCTCTTCTACCGTACCTTTGATCCCGGCACGACCGGCCTGAGCGGTACGAGCAGCGAGGCCTGGTCGCCTGCCGCGAGGATCATCCCGTTGCTTTCGACACCGAATATCTTTGCCGGTGCGAGGTTTGTGATGACCACCACATCCCTGCCGACCAGCTCTTCGGGCTTGTAGAACTGCTGCATGCCGGCCACAATCTGGCGTTTCTCATCCCCGATATCGACCTGCAGCTTTAGCAGCTTGTTCGACTTTGGCACCGGCTCGGCAGAGAGCACGCGGCCGGTCACGATTCGGAGTTTCTGGAACTCTTCAAAGGGAATACTTGGAATCTTTTCCATCTTTTTGTCCGCCTCGCTGACTCTTTTTTTGAGGAGGGCATCCAGCTCCACCACCTGCCCCTCTTCGATCTTCGCAAAGAGCGGCACCGGGGCCTTCAGGCACGCCTCGGGGACCGGGTACGTCGCGTCGCTGACCGGGTGGCTTGCCACGTCGTCATAATACCCCAGCATCGTCCAGCACTCCTGTGCTTTTGTCGGCATCACCGGCTCGATGAACAGGGCGAGCGCCTTTACGATCTGGACGCAGTTTTTGATCACCTGGGCCGCCCTAGCCCGGTCTGTCTTGACCAGTTTCCATGGAGCATTTGTCTGGATGTAGGTGTTGCCAAACGCTGCAAGCGACATGACGGCGTCCACGGCCCCCTTGAACTCGTACTCCTTCATCAGGCCGTCAACGGTCGCAAGGCTCTTTTCAATCTCCTGCAGGATCGCCGGTTCGACGGTGCCAGCTGGCACGCCGTTAAATTCTTTCCGGGCAAAAAAGAGCGTGCGGTATACGAAGTTGCCAAGGATGTTCACGACCTCGTTGTTGATCCGCTCACAAAAGACCTTCCACGAGAAGTTCAGTTCCTTGGTGTGGCTCGTGTAGGCCAGCAGATAGTACCGCAGGTACTCGGCCGGCAGCCCCTTGTCGAGATAATCGTCGTTGGTCCAGACCACGTACCCCCGGGACTTGGAGAACTTGTGATCGTCGACCTTGACCATCCCGGACGCGACGACTGCGTACGGCACGCCGTACCCGGCTCCCTTCAGGAGCGCCGGCCAAAAGATGCAGTGGTGGTAGATGATATCGCCGCCGATGAAATGCGTGATCCGGGTATCCCCGCACCAGTAGTCCTTCCAGTCCCTGCCGGCTTTTTGCGCCCACTCCTCGGTAAACGCGATGTAGCCGATAGGTGCATCCACCCAGACATATACGACAAGATCGTCGCGGCCCGGGAACTTCACGCCCCATTCGAGCGTCCGGGTGATGCACCAGTCGTGGAGTTCGTCCCTGATCCAGCCGATCGCATAATTCTTCGCGTTGCTGGTCCCCCGGATCCCGTCGAGATAGGTAAGGAGGAATTCCTTAAAGGCAGACAACCGGAAGAAAAAGTGTTCCTGATCCCGGAACTCCGCCATGGTCCCGCAGACCTTGCAGACCGGCTCCCTGATCTCGCCGGGCTCAAGGTGCCGGCCGCATCCCTGGTCGCACTCGTCCCCCCGGGCCGGTGTCCCGCAGTGAGGACAGATCCCCTCCACGTACCGGTCCGGCAGGAACCGCCGGCACTTCGTGCAGTATGCCTGGTGCACGATCTGCTGGTAGATGTAGCCGTTTTTCTGGAGTGTGGTGACAATCACCTGTGTCCGGTGATGGGTCGCCGGGTCGTCGGTCATCCCGAACCGGTCGAACGCGATCCCCATGCGCCGGAACGTCTCATCGAAATGCCGGTGGAAGCGCTCCGAGAGCGCCCGGGGGGAGACGGCCGCATCCTCGGCAGAGACGACAATCGGCGTCCCATGGTTGTCCGAACCGCAGACAAAGACGACCTCTTCGCCTGCCCGCCGCATATAGCGGACATACGCATCGGCAGGGACGTAGGTCCGCAGGTGCCCGAGATGACAGGGGCCGTTGGTGTACGGCAGCCCGCAGGTGACCAGCAACGGCGGTTTTTTCATCACTACTTTTTAGATGCTGATATGATATAATTCATATACCATGGGCAAACGTCTGAAACTTCCGACCCGGGGACTGGGCGCAGAGACGGGGGTCCCCGACGTCGCGGAACTCGCGGCATGGGTGGCGGACCACCGCGGCTGCGCTGCTGACCTCATCTCGTACCAGCTCGACCGGTCGCTTGCCCCGCAGCTCGAAGCCGGAATCTCGGTGCCATGTGCCGGTGGCAGATTTTATGCAGACCGGATCCGTTCGTGCCTGAACGGGATACAGGACAATGTGGTGCGGGAAGAGCTCGATGTGCAGACCGGTATCCTCACCGGGGATACTGCTGCACTCGTAGCGCAAAAAACCGGCTGCTGGTGTACCCTGCCGGCGCCGCACGGCCTTGGGCTCCGGGACGGATACTATAACGATGAAAACGACTGGGTGGATGCTCTTTTCGGCACGTATCGCACTCTCATGCGGGCGATGCGGGACGCCGGCATCGCCGGCCATGTGCTCATCTGCGAACGGGCAGAAGAGCAGGAGATCGCCGAACTTGCCTGGCAGAATGTCTTCTTCTTCCTGCCGGCGCCGGACCGCACGGCGCTCGCAACCCTGATGGAACACCAGCGGCAGATCGCTGCCGGCAGGAAACAGCTCGCCACGGTTTTTGACCTTGCCAACGAGTACGAGCTCCACCATCTCATCATCGTGGATCCCGATGCAGACGCGATCCGGCATGCCCTGTCGCATCTCGATCCGGACCACGTATCAGTCGGAGGATACTGTACCGGCGACGGGGATGCATACTGGCGTTCGGTGGTGGATGCAGCGTGGTATACGAAATAAAGTATACCGGATTCCGGAATTATTTCTTTTCGGTTTAAGGAATCTGATGTTTCCGGCAACAGATTTTTTCAGAATGCTTCATGAGGGGGGGTAGACGTTTCCAAGAATTTCCATCACCCCCGGAATTTTTCCCTAAGGATTGGTAATGGTGCGGGAATTTTTTATTTCCGAAAACTTTGATGACCCTTCTTCGGACGATTTTGGTTACACTGCCGGAATTTTTTAAAGAATCTTTGAAAAGTTTTGTGGATCTTTTCTGGAATTTATCAATAACCATGAGGTACTTTTGGGCCGCTTCACATCCTTATGATTCGACGCAGTCCTCCTTAAGCGGTAACTGTCCCGTAGCTGGCCCGGATCCGACCTTTGCAGACTTACGGAAAAATAAGCCCGTAAAACGCCCGGATTGACAATCCGGCAAGGGCCAAAAAATCTCCACTGGAAACGACAGTGACGCCCGGCAAGAATCTTCTTTTAAATTGTTGTTTTTCAAAAATACGCGTTTTAAGCGGAGAAAAATCGGCCAATTTAGCGGGCCTGCAGCAGCCTTGGAAAACCGGATGGCATTTAGATCGATCCGAGAGAAGATCGACCGCTGGAAGGCCAATAGCGGCCTTATCTATGGATGTGCCAGAAAATGTGTTTTAATTGGTTATTTTCATGAAATAAGCTATTATTGAGGTTTTCCATGCTCACGGGAGGTCACGTAACCCCCCTGATCGTGAATCAAGTTGAAAATTTTTTAATTGTCGATAATGATGCCGGAATTTCTCGAAAATTTTTAACAATGTTGAGGGATTTTTTTAAATTTTTTAATAACCGCATCAGATTTTTTCGTTTGAACTTGGTTTGCCCGTATCTGTTTCTCCGGAATGCCGGTATGCGAAAGGTGGGGCAATGCGTCATCAGAGACAGGGTGGTACTTCAAAATTTGGATATATCCTGCCGTGGCGGGCCACCCCGTTACCCTCGCGCAAAACTCATCCCCGCACCAGATCCTGCATCTCATCCGCAACGCTGATCAGCCGAAGGAACATATTGAGTGCGGCCCGCATCGCTGCCACGTCCTGCGCCTCGACCTGCACAACGAGCGTCTGCCCCGCTTCCAGCCAGCACCGCGTCGTGGACCGGGGATTCACTTCATCGGTTAGTTCCGGTGCAAGCGCCCGGTAAATCCGTTCTGCATGATCCGTGGTGAACCGGAAGAGCGCCTCGTGCGTCGGCAAAAAATCTCCTCAAAAAGATATGGGAAAATACCATATAAGGAATTGTGGGCGAAAAAGGGGAGGGATATGGTTACCGGGCCTTGAGTTCCTTGATAGCAGCGCCCCGTTCCTTGAAAAGAATGCGGTGACCGCAGTACGGGCACCTGACGTTAACATCGATCTCGACCTTCTGTTTGCACCGGGCACACTTGTAGGTACTTGGCATATCCGATCAGGGTTGTTCGGGTTTTTCTTCAATGGGCGTGCGGTCGATAGTTCGCAGTGCAATCCTGAGGGTCGGCGTCTGGGGCTGGTATGCGCCGCCCGCGAACTTGTACCCGCATTTCCTGCATTCCCAGATACCCGTACCTGCCCGCCTGACGGATATCATGTCGCACTTCGGGCAGCGGTGGGCGGACCTGGCGATCTTCTCCATCTCTGCGACTCTCTTGCGCACGAACCGCCCGTACCTGCAGCCGAAACGCCCTGCACTTCCGGTAATTTTTCCTTTTGCTGATGTATCTGAACTTGGCATGATGGTAATCCACCGAATTGTCTTTTTATGTTTGTCCCCGGAATTAATATACTTGATTGAGGATTTTCACCTGCCCTTCGCCTTTGGTGATCTTGTTGATCAGGTCGTAAAATTCTCCCTGGATGCCGGCCGGGATCCTGACGACGCAGATCCAGGAGCCGTCCTTCTGCCATTCCTCCTTTTCCATCGTCGATGCCGCTGCAATGTCGCCATATGCGCGTGCGGCATGGTCCGGGGGGATCTTGATCGCGATACGGAGTTCCTCGAACCGGATGGGCAGGATCGGGCGCAGCGCCTTGACTGTTTCCTTCACCAGTTCGTCAAGGTGCCGGAAGGGGTCAATATTCACCCGTGCTTCCTCCATCGCCATCTCGATGCGCTGCGGCGGGTGCGGGTGGTTGGTCTGGGGGTTGATCGCGTTGCGGGCGATGAACGTGATCACCTGCCGGCGCTTCTCCTCCGTCATCTGCCGGCGCTGGTCGGCCGTGAGATGGATCTCACCTTTCTCGATGATCCGTTTTGCCACCGTTGCAAAATCGGTGGTATGGAAGACTTTGGTGAGTGCCTCATCGGATGCACGCGTTCCCCGTGAAGCGTTCCCGAAGACATGGAGAGCGGCGACCACATCCTCGATGTTCAGGTTTTCTCCCTGACGCACACGTGCGGCAAGACGCGGTTCGACGAGGATCTCGAACTTCTCGCCATAGCTCTCCAGCCGGGCCACGACGGCACTCTCCAGCGGGATCATTCCGGTTCACTCACTGTTTGAACTGTTCGACAAACGAGGCGACTTCGTCCTTGCTCATCTTCCGGAATACCGGGTTTTCGTGCTCGATGACCCCGATCTCCACGGTATCTACATCGAACTTGCCTTCGGTTGCAGAATGGAGTGCCTTGAGGCCGAGCTGGATCGCATCCTTGATAGAAAGTCCGGGGTTATACTCTTCTTCGAAAACTTTCATGGCAGCGGGACGCCCGATGCCGATCCCGGTCGCCTTGTATTCAAGGAGCGTCCCGGACGGGTCGGTCTCAAAGAGCCGCCCCTCATGGTCACTCACACCTGCGATCAGGAGCGCGGTGCCATACGGCCGGATGCCGCCATACTGGGTGAGCGTCTGCATGTGGTCGCAGAGTTTTTTGGCGAGCGCTTCCACCTCGATCTTCTCATCATAGGAGACACGGTTGATCTGGCACTCGATACGCGCCCGGTCCACAAGGGCCCGTGCATCCCCCACAAGCCCGGAAGATGCAACACCAATATGCTCGTCGATCTTGAAAATTTTTTCAATCGACGAGGGTTCCAGCAGCTTCGAGCTGACGCGTTTGTCGACGATCAGGACGACCCCGTCCTTTGCCTTGATGCCGACTGCCGTTGTCCCCCGTTTTACCGCTTCACGGGCATATTCCACCTGATACAGGCGACCGTCAGGCGAAAAAACGGTGATCGCCCGGTCGTATCCCATCTGGTATTGTGGTTGCATTATGGTTCCTCCAGATCCTCTCTTGTCAGAAACAATCGGTGTGCATTTTTAAATCCCTTTTCAATTACATCAACCTTCTGTCCGTTACCACTGGCAATCTCTACGGCCTTTTCGTTAAAGAAAAGTTCACGACCCGGTGTGCTCGGTCCGGATAGGGCAGGTACTTCCAATGTTTTGATCCGTTCCCGCAGGCTCTCGATCGTCCCCGAAATGGCGTACACCCGGATTGCGATCGGGCAATCGTGGCAGGTAGTCACCGTCGATAGCGCGATGGCAAACTCCCGTTCAGTCCCCCGGCGGCACCGGAGGATCACGAAGCCATTTTCCGCCGAGATAACAGCCGGGCGCATGGCAGCCGTCACCACATCTCCCCAGAGTGAGGTCACTGCCTCGTACAGGGCATAGTAAAGGTCTTTTGTGTCCACCGGGAGCCCTGCCGGTTCGACCCGTGCCAGTATGTAACGGCGTTTTTCCCGGAGCGTGGGGGGACGGGTGCTCATGGGATCACCTTCACGGCTGCATTTTCTGGCCTCATGATCCTGTCGATACCGGTGAGTGCCTGTGCCGTGTCGGATACATCTAGGCCGATCACCGAGCAGAGCCCGGCCACCTCCCGGACTGTGCGCAGGCCGAGCACCGACCGGGCAGAGGATGAGATCGTGAACGGGAATTCGAAACGGTGCTGCAGGACGACGAGGTCACGGAATCGGTGGATCGCTTTCTGCCGGAGACGCCCGCGGCCGGCGATGAGCACCGAGAGATCGAGATCGATAGCGGTCATGTTATCCGCAGCGATCTTTGCGGTCACATGATCGAACGCATACCGGTCTGCTTCGTGGATTCCGCGGAGGATGCAGATGGCTTTTGTACCGACAACGGCTCGGTTGAACGCGTTATCTCCAACTTGAACGGATATCACCGCGCCGGATCCACCGGCTTTTCTGGCCCGGTCCTGTACATCTTTTGCCGTAGCATTGGCAAGGTGGATGCCGGAAAGAACGGTCACGCCAGAGATCTCCGCGGCAGGAGTGTCTATTGCAACAATACTGTCATAGCCGTACGCCCGGGCTTCAAGCGCCAGCCGGCTGACGGACGAGTCACCGGCAGGATACGGGTACACGCAGGCGTCGGTGATCTTCATGAAGATATCATCGCGGGAAAAAAGATAAGGCTATAGGTTATTTGCCCTGGTTCGCGTGCGAACGGATGCTGGGGCGGGTCTTCTCGGTTCCCCGGCCACGGGCTCCCATGCCCCGACCGCGGCGCCCGGCGGCAGTCTTGCCACGCTCGGCACGTCCGCGGTGCGCAGTGCCGGCGACCCATGCAAATGCGGGATCGTTCCGGATCGCCGGGTGGTGGCCATCGACAAGGATGACCTCATAGTATTTCAGTTTCCCGTCCTGTCCGACCCAGTATGAGTTGAGAGCTTCCATGTTCGGGAACTTGCGGGATGCACGTTCCTCTGCAATCCGCTGGAGGCTCTTTGCCGGAGTGATCCGGTTCTTGCCCATACGTGCCGAGCGGCGTGCGCGTACGTACCGGGAGCGACGGCGGCCGCCGCGCCGGACCTGCACGCGGACGACGGCAATCCCCTGTTTCGCTTTATACCCAAGAGCGCGCGCACGGTCAATGCGGGTGGGGTGGTCAACCCTGACGACACTCCCCTCGCGGCGCCATATCTGCATCCGGTCCCAGAGCAGGTTCTTTACTTCGCTTGCGTCAGGTTTGTTCCATGCCTCCCTGACATAGGCATACATCGATTTAACCATCGCTCGTAACACCTCAAGGTTCAGCCCGTACGGGCTACATTCCTTTGGAACGGGACGAATCCCGTATTCTCATAATCTTAGGCAGATGGGGTATTAAAATTCACCGGGAATTCGTATGGCTGCCGGAATTCCCCCGTTGGCATCAGATCAGCTCTTCTTCTTCTCCGCGACCCTGATACCGGTGATCTTCGTGACAGGGTACTGGCCGTTTTCGTCTTTCTCCGCGGATTTGACCATATCCCAGATGGTGAGAAGCGCGACCGAGACCCCGGTCAGCGCCTCCATTTCGACACCGGTCTTTCCGGAAGACTTCACTCTGACGACAGACTCGATATACCCATCGCCGTCCGCGAAGTCCACGCTGATCGCGCTGATGGGGATCGTGTGGCACATGGGGATGATACGGGGCGTTTCCTTCACCGCGAGGGTTGCCGCAATCCGGGCAGTGGCAAGGACATTGCCCTTCACTACCGTCCCGCCCCGGATCGCGGCAAGGGTTTCCGGTCGAAGGTAAATCCTGCCGGTGGCCACCGCTTCCCGTATAACGTCTCCCTTGCCGCTGATATCAACCATCTGCGCCCGGTCGTCAGTTATATGGGTAAACTCCACCATTCACGCACGTCTCCGGAAGAGTTCATGAGGCAGCCGGTCCACAATATCAGACGCAAGCATCCCCTCTCCCAGTTCCGCCGCAACCCGCTGACCTGCAGATCCGGTTGCATACGCAGCGATGCAGGCCGCATCGAATGGGGGAAGGTGGCAGAGCAGCGCCCCTGCAACACCCGCAAGCACATCGCCGGTCCCCCCTACGGTCATGGCCGGGTCACCGGTCCGGTTGAACCGTACCCGGCTGCCATCCGTGACGATATCGACCGGCCCTTTGAGAAGGACTGTGCCACCCAACCCTGCATCCCGTGCCACACGTGCGCGTTTGACCGTATCGTCCGGCAATTTTGAGCTGGTTATCCGGGCGAACTCCCCGGCATGTGGCGTGTATATTGTCTCTTTTTGTGCAACCGGCAGCGGGAGCCGGAGGGCATCGGCATCGAAGACCGCCTTTTTGCAGTGCGGCGCGACCGCCAGCACCACGGCATGGCTCTGTGTGCCCAGCCCGTTCCCGCAGACAACGGTATCTGCCCGGCCCGCAAGGGCAATCAACCGATCCGTATGCTCGTTTGTGATCACAGGGCCTTCAAGCCGCTCGAAAATGAGATCAGGCACCGGTTCAAAGACCGGCGAAGCGATCCGGACGATGTCTGCACCGGCCCGCAGGGCGCCAAGACCGGCGAGATAGGGAGCGCCCTGGTACGGCCCGCCACCGATGACCAGCACCTCTCCGCCGGCTCCTTTATGGCTCTTTTTATTCCGTGCAGGGATGAGCGTGAGATCGCCGGGCCCTACACAACACTCGGCCTCGACCGGAATACCGATGTCCATGACCGTGGAACCACCGATCTTTGCCCGGTGGAAGGCGCAGATCCGGTCCGCCCGCATACCGGGTGTCGGGAGATCCGCGGCAATGATCATGGCCTTTGATGCATTGGCCAAAGCAACACACGTGGCGAGCGGTTCCTGCAGGTGCCCGGAGGCACCCGTCCCCACTAGGGCATCGATGATCACGTCCGCGGTGCCAAAGAGTGGTTGCAGGGCCTTGAGATCGTCTGCGCAGCTGAAGGGGTGGAGCCCGACCCGGCACCGCTTCAGCGCTGCAAGCTGGTGCTCGCAGGACGGGCTGCGCCTGCCAAGATCAAGGTAGCAGAGTTCGGTATCCACCCCCTGCTGGAGATGGCGGGCGGCGACCATGCCATCGCCGCCATTGTTCCCCTTTCCGCAGAGCACCAGAACGCCCCCGGGCCGGGCCGCAAGAACGAGAGCGGCGAGCGAGGATCCTGCGCTCTCCATCAGTTGAAGACCGGTAACACCGAGCGCGATCGCATTCTTCTCCACTGCCCGCATCCGATCCGGGGTAATGATCCCGGACTCAAGAAATCCATCGGTCTGTGCTGGTCTCATTTCCCGTACAATTCATCTGTATGGACTCCTTACATAATATGCGATGGGGTTCTGCGATGATGTAAAAGCGGCAGCAGAGCTGATCACGGCCGCCCGCGAAGTGACCATCATCTCCCATATCGATGCGGACGGTATCTCGTGCGAGGCGATCCTCTCCCAGGCACTATCGCGATACGGCATTCCCGTGCGATCGGTTTTTGTCCGGCAGCTCGAGCCGCTTACGATGCCGCAGGTACCGTCGGATCCTTCATTCAAGTGCTTCTGCGATCTCGGGGCAGGGCAGCAGAATCTGCTCGAAGAGCGGGGGCTCCAGGAAAACGAGGTGCTGATTGTCGACCATCATGTCAGCCAGCCGTGCTCCCGGAGCTACCCCCAGACCAACTGCCTGCCGTATGGGCACACCCGGATGAGTGCAGCCGGCGTCTCTTACCTGATCGCAAAGGAGATTGACACTGCAAATATCGATCTTGCCGGAATCGCGGTGATCGGCAATGTCGGGGACATGATGGCGCGGGAGACCTGCGGTCTTGTGGGACCGGTCCGGGAGGTGATCGTGGAAGATGGAATCCGTCACCGGTCGCTTGAAGTATGCAAAAAAGATCTCAATTGTTACGGGACCTCGACACGGCCGGTCTACCTCTCGCTCGCGTACAATGACGACCCGTTTATCCGGGGGATCAGCAATAATCCCGAGGGGGCAAAGCAGTTTCTGAAACGGCTGGGCATCCCGCAGCAGACACCGGACGGGCGGTGGCTGGTCTGGGAGGAACTCCCGGCCGGGGACCGGCGGACGATCAGCTCCGCTCTTGCAGAGCAGCTGATCGCAAATGGCGAAAGAGTCGATCGGCTCCTCGCCGAGACCTACCGGTTCCCGGGGGAGATCCCCCGGACCCCCCTCCGGAATGCACAGGAATATGCGACCCTCCTGAATGCCTGCGGGCGGTGGACAAAACCGGCAGTCGGCAGTGCGATTCTCAAAGGTGACCGGGGTACCGCATATCGCGAAGCGGAACATATGCTGAACAACCACCGGGCGATCATTCGTGACCTTCTCCAGTTTATCATCGAGACCGGTGTCGTGGAGCTCGAGAACCTCCAGTATCTCCATGTCGGCGCGAGATACCCGGATACCATTGTTGGAATCGGGGCGGGTATGGCGCTTTCGAAACTGAACAGCAGCAAGCCTATCCTGATCATGTGCGAAGTGCCCGAAGACCACCGCCTCACCAAGGTCTCGATGCGCACGACCGAACGGGTTGTCGGGCAGGGAATCGATCTCCAGCAGGCACTCAGCGATGCCTCTTCAGAGTACGGCGGCGGAGGCGGGGGCCACCGGATCGCGGCAGGAGCGTTCATCCCGAAATCGGCAGAACAGGAGTTTGTCAACCATGTCAACCGGATACTCGGAGAACAGTTCGCTGCGCAGGGTTCAGGTCATCGCTGATTACCAGTTTGGGGGGAATATCGGGAATGGCCTCTTCCCGGAAGGATGCGAGTTTATCCTCTCGACGACCGGCCGGATCCGCCAGATCCTGTACGGGGGAGTGCGCCTTGCCACTCTTCGAGCAGCTGATGGGAGACTGACACTTGGCATCGAGGGGGCACGGCACCTCCAGACACTCCTTCCCGCCCCCGGCTACCGGGTGACTATCCGTGATGATGTAGCTGGGTTTGTGGCAGAGGGAAAGAATGCGTTTGCCCGGCATGTCATTTTCGCGGATCCGGAGATCCGTGCTGGCGATGAGGTGCTGGTGGTTGCCGGCGATGACCGGCTTATTGCCTGCGGCAGTGCCCAGCTTTCGGGCACGGAGATGCTTGCATTTAATTATGGAGTAGCCGTAAAAGTACGGCAGGGGAGTGTCAGACATGCTTCCGGGAAATATCAACCCGCGCCAGATGAAGGCGATGATGAGGAAGCTCGGCATGCAGGTCGAGCAGATTGAGGATGTCCAGAATATTACCATAAAGACACCGAAAGGGAATTACGTTTTTGACAACGCGGAGGTGACCGCGATGACCATGCAGGGGGTCACCACGTACCAGATCACCGGCCAGCCACGGTTCGAGGAAGCGGCCGTTACCATACCCGATGAAGACGTGACCATGGTCGCAGCGCAGGCAGGGGTTTCACCGGAAAAGGCAAAAGAAGCGCTCGTCGCCACCAAAGGCGATATCGCGGAAGCGATCCTGCGGCTCGCCGGGCCATGATAGACGCCGGGGACCGTATCCTCCTTGTTGGTGAGGGACGGGAATTTTTTGTTCGGGCCGGAGCGGGAACGCTGTCAACCGATAAAGGCCAGCTGGATCTTGCCCGGCTCGTTGGCGCGGCTCCCGGAGATATTGTCACTACGCATAACGGTGAGCCATTTTCGGTACGGATCCCCCGTCCGACTGATTTTTTCGTCCATGGTAAACGGTCTGGCGCCCCGATGCTACCCAAGGATATCGGCCTTGTGATCGCGTATACGGGGATGAACCGCCGGGACAATGTTCTCGATGCAGGCACCGGCAGCGGTATATCAGCAATCTATTTTGGCGGGATCGCCGGGAGTGTCAGAACCTACGAGGTCCGGGAAGAATTTTCCCGGCTCGCAGAAAAAAATATACGGGAAGCAAAACTGGACACGGTTGACGTGATCGCAGCTGATGTGTTGACCGCTACCGGATCATTTGATGTAGTGCATCTCGATATGCAGATCGGGTTGGATCATATCGCCTTTGCATATGATCATTTGAGAGCCGGGGGGTATCTTGCCTGTTACACGCCGTTTCTGGAGCAGATGGCGATTGTTGTCGACGCGGCACAGGAGCGGTTCGTTGAGGTTCATACCCACGAACTGATCGAGCGGGAGATGACCCGGTCAAAACGCGGGACGCGCCCGTCGACGAGCGTCTGTCACTCGGGATATATCACGATCGCAAGGAAATAAGAGCCGGTTACTTGCCAAAAAAAGCGATATCATTGTTTTCCCTTGTACTATTTGCTGCAAATCCTCGAAAACATCCAGATATCATCGATTGCAGCGGCCAGATATTAAGGGGTTTTAGAAAAAAGATTATTCGAACAAACGGTAGTTTGGTGCCTCATCGGTGATCAGGATGTTGTGCGGGTGGCTCTCGGTCATTCCCGCATGGGTAATGCGGACGAATTTCGCCTTGGCATGCATCTCGGCTATCGTTGCCGACCCGGTGTATCCCATCGCTGATTTGAGTCCGCCGACCAGCTGGTAGATCACTTCGCCGACCTGCCCGACATAGGGAGTCACCCCTTCGACTCCCTCCGGGACAAACTTCGTGCTCCCGATTCCCTTCTTCTGGAAGTACCGGTCGCTCGACTCGCCGGTGCTCATCACTCCAAGTGAACCCATGCCGCGGTATTGCTTGTAACGCCGGCCTTTGATCGAGATCACTTTACCCGGCGCTTCGTCAGTGCCGGCAAACATGCTGCCCATCATCACCGTATCGGCGCCGGCGGCAATTGCCTTTGCTACATCACCGGAAAACCGCACGCCACCATCAGCAATGATCGCAACGCCGGATCCGGTGACTGCATCTGCCACCTGTGAGATTGCCGTGATCTGGGGGACGCCGGTGCCGGCCACGATCCGTGTCGTGCAGATAGAACCGGGACCGATACCGACCTTAATACCCTCAACGTTGGTGTCGAGCAGTGCCTCTGCCGCTTTCACTGTCGCGATATTGCCGGCGATCACGTCTGCTTTTGTGCTTCCCTTGATATCCCTGACCGCAGCCACCACCTTCATGTTGTGCCCATGGGCGCAGTCAACCACGAGGGCGTCCACACCATGCTCGTCAAGCAGGGTTGCCCGCTCAAAATCAAAAGGACCCACTGCGGCGGCTACCCGCAGGTTGCCTTTCGCATCCCGTGTCGCACGCGGGTACTGGCGCCTCTCGAGAATGTCCTGCATCGTGATGATGCCGACCAGTTTCCCATGATCGTCCACCACCGGCAGGCGCTCGATCTTGTTGGTATACATGATCTCGAGCGCTTTCTCCGGCGTGATCTCCTCGTCTGCGGTTATCGGCTTCCTGGTCATGATCGATTTGATGCTCTCCTCACCCCGACGGGAGACGATCGCACGCACATCGCGACGGCTCACAATTCCGATAATCTTTCCCTTGTCAACAACCGGGACGCCGCCAATGCTGTACTGGTTCATCAGGCGCTCCGCATCGGAGACCGTGGCGTTCTCCTCTACATACAGGACGTCCCGCTCGATCAGTTCCTCCGCCTGCTTGACGATGTTGACCTCCTGCAGCTCGCGTTCCGGCGTCATGTTCCGGTGGATAACACCGATTCCCCCTTCACGCGCGAGCGCAATCGCCATCATTGATTCGGTCACGGTATCCATCGCTGCAGATACAAGGGGGATCCTCAGCTCGATATTTTTAGTAAACCGTGCATTTGTGTCCGCTTCAGCAGGTTCGATCCACGATTCCTGCGGTTCCAGCAGGACGTCATCGAACGTGAGGGAAAGCGGGACGTCCAGTTTCTCAACGTACATATGTCACCTGATCCTTGCAAGGGCGGTCTGGATGAGATCCTCGCGGATGGTGGCGTTCCGGTCACCGCCGCAGACCATCCCCCGGACGCCGATGATATCCGGGTTTATCCTTTTGAGAACATCGATATCTTCAAACTTCAGGGATCCCGCGAGTGCCGTACCGAGACCAAGGTCCCGGTTTTTTTCCGTGAACCTGCGGAGTGTTTCCTCATCCATGAACGCAAACGTGCTCATGCCATCCTTGATGCCGGTGTCGATCATGGCAATATCTGCACCCCCGGTAGCAGCAATCGGTGCGATATCAAAAGGGGAGATCGAGTTCATCCGCTGGTAATCAGAATAGCCGGCAATAACGACATATTTTTTGGGATATTCGTCTTTTACCGCTTTGACAACGGCCTCGATTACATCCCAGGCATGTTCTTTTCCCTTGAACGCAAGCCCGATCTTCACATAGTCTGCCCCGGCGCATGCCGCGCCGTAAGCCGCAAGTGCCGCACTACCCGGTTTATAGGGGAAATCCCCAATTGCAGCACTCACCGGTTTTTTCGCAAACGCCTTGATTTCACGGATCACCCAGGGGAAGTTGGCGCCGAGCGAGCCCTCTATCGGTCTTTTGACGTCGATGATATCAGCAGCAGCAGAATGCCTGGCCTCGTCGATAGAGCTGGGGCTGACCAACAATTGCATAAAGTTTAATGATCTTTTATCCTAATAGTGATTGCGTTGTCGATGGAACTCGTGCTTGCGATGGATTTGCGGCGCAATCTGGTCGTACATGGCAGATCTGGCAATCGCACCACCTATACACCATTGGACTGGGGCTGTTCTCCGACGGCGGAGCCGGTGGGATTTGTAAAAGCCATCATGCCAAAATACCTCTATATCGCAGATCTCGATCGGATCGAAGGAACCGGCTCGCATGACGCGGTCATCCGCGTCTGCGCAGATCTGGTTGCCCGGTGTTATGTCGATCGCGGCAGTCGTTCTCCGGAAGACATGCTGGCCGGAGATCACATAACGAATGTTATCGGCACGGAGACCGGTGGCGGCCATCTCTCGCAGTACCATGACGGTGTGCTGAGCATTGATGTAAAGGACGGGCGGGTGATCCCATCCGGTGCCGATCCGGTCCGGATACTCAGGTCTGCACGCGACTGGGATTTTGAAGGGTGCATCCTCCTGAACCTTGGTGCCGTCGGAACAGAGAGTGGTGCGGATCTGCAGGCACTCGGGGCATGGCGGGATGCCTATGACAAGCGCCTCCTTTATGGCGGGGGCGTTGCGGATGCACGGGATCTCGGCAGCATCTGCGATGCGGGGTTTAATGGTGCCATCATCGCAACTGCCCTGCATAAAGGGGCTGTCCCGTTGGCGTGGATCAGGAGGGGAGAATTCTGTTAGTAACCCTTGAGGGAATAGACGGCACCGGCAAGAGCACGCTTCTTTCTGGGCTCAGGGATCTGCTCGCCGATCTTGACCCGATCTTCACCCGCGAACCAGGTGCCACGTGGGTCGGCGATGTGGTCCGGCGGGCAATTGCAGAGCAGATTGACTCGGTCACCGAAGCCACACTTTTTGTTGCCGATCACGCCGCTCACCTCGCGATGGTTGTACGGCCGGCGCTCGCCAGTGGCAGGCTCGTTATCTCCGATCGCTACACGGACAGCCGGTTTGCTTACCAGTCAGTCACGCTTGAGGGTATCCTTCCGGATCCGCTGGGCTGGCTTAAGGCAATGCATGACGGCTGGTCAATTGTCCCTGACAAGACGTTCCTGCTCGTGCTGCCGGTAGAAGAGGCACTCGTGCGCCTCACCGCAAAGAACGGGCGGGAGCACTTCGAAAAACGCGATGTCCTTGAAAAAGTTCAGAATAACTATCTGGAATATGCCCGTGCCAAACCATCACGGTTCGTAGTCATCGACGCGAAAAAAGGTAAGGATGAGATCGCAGCGTTCGTCGCCGGTGCGATCAGGCTGGCTTTGCAATCGTCACGGTCACGTCGCCAACGGTGACAACATCAACCTGTGATCCCTCTTCCAAAACAGAGTATTTTGGCGTGAACGCGTTTTCAGGGATGGTAATATCAATGCCTCCAAGCCTGACTGTTTTTGGCGGGTGCTCCAGCTCTTCCTGGGATAACGCACGAACCGCGTCCATGAATGCTGGGGCCTGGTTACGGAATGCCGGGCCGACAATCGCCCGGTTGAAATCGATACCGGTGACCACTCGTTCAAGGTGTGCCGTGTCCGTGCGCCAGCGGACGTCGGCATTGAGGGTACGCCCGGTATCGCCTTCGTCATCGATCGTGTGCGGTGCATATACGGTCACTTTCCCGAGCGGGGCGTTCAGCGCACGGCCTGTGTCGTGCTTGTATTTGCGCACCGCTGCAACCACCCGCACGAGCACATCTCCTTCAGCCCGTGCTGCCCCATCATCATAGGTAAACGAAACCCAAGACTGTCGGTGGATGCTGCCGCACACGAGATACGAGTAACATTCCTCGGCAAAATATGGTGTAAACGGCGCCAGCATCCGGCAGAGAGCATCATATGCGGTATGCAGCACGAGACAGGCACTCTTCCGCGATGCATCGTCTGCATAGAGGCGCCCTTTTACCAGTTCAATATAATTGTCGGCCAGCACATCCCACGCAAACTCACGGATCGTCTTGAGCGCCGTATCGAACTGGTACCGCTCCATCGCACCGCTCACAGCAAGGATCGTATCCGATAACCGTACGAGAAGCCAGCGATCGGCAAGCGCGGTGATCCGGGCGTCACGGTCAAGCCCCTCTTTTTCGAACTGGATGAGAGCAAACCGTGCGATATTCCACATCTTGGTCTGGAACCGCGATGCGGCGATCACATCGTTCCAGTTGAACATGATGTCCGAGCCGGTCGCTGCTCCCGCAGCCGCCCATTGCCGGAGCGTATCTGCGCCGTATTTGCCAAAGATATCTTCCGGCACGATGATGTTTCCCCGGCTCTTGCTCATCTTGAAGCCATCTTCGCCAAGCACCATCCCATTCACAAGGATCTCTTCCCAGGGTTTTGTGCCGGTCAGTGCAACAGAGCGAAGAATGGTATAAAACGCCCAGGTCCTGATGATGTCATGGCCCTGCGGCCGGATCTGCGCCGGGAAGATCGCCGGCTTGCCGCTGCCATTCCATCCGGTTACGTTGAGGACGGAGATGGAGGAGTCCATCCATGTGTCGAGCACATCTTCTTCCGGCACGAACTCACTACTCCCGCATTTCGGGCAGGGAAGACGTGGATTTGTAAGTGTAGGATCACAAGGCAGATCAGTTTCCTCCGGTACCACAATCTCCCCGCATTTTTTGCAGAACCAGACCGGAATGGGAGTCGCAAAGACCCGCTGCCGCGAGATGCACCAGTCCCATTCCATCTGCTCCACCCAGTTCTCCATCCGCAGGAGCATATGTTCCGGGAACCATCTGATCTGGTGAGCAGCATCCAGAATCTCATCGGGTTTGATCTTCACGAACCACTGCCGTTCGGAAAGTATCTCGATAGGTGTCTTGCACCGCCAGCAGGTGCCGACACGCTGTTCGAGATTCTCCTTTCGCTTGAAGATACCTCCAGTTCTCATGTCTGCGAGGATCGCGGTGCGGCACTCAGCCATGTTTAACCCTTGGTATTTGCCGGCAATATCGGTCATTCTGCCACGGCAGTTGATTGCCTTTCGGAGCGCGAGATGATGCTGTTTCCACCAGTGGACGTCCTGCTTGTCGCCAAACGTACAGATCATGACGGCGCCGGAACCGAAAGCTGGATCAACGGCCTCGTCCTGCACGACCGGCACGTCGTGACCGAAAAGCGGGACTTTCATCGTTTTCCCATGAAGTCGGTAGAACCGTCTGTCCTCAGGATGCACGGCAACTGCGACGCAGGCAGCAAGCAGCTCGGGCCGTGTGGTTGCGATCTCCACGCCATCAAAATCAAAATAGTTGAGCTGCGTCTCCCGGTCCTCGTATGCAACCTCCGCGAACGCGATCGCCGTTTCGCACCGGGTACAATAGTTTACCGGGTGCTCGCTCTGGTAGATGTAGCCGGATTTCAGCATCCGTAAAAAGGAGAGCTGGGTCTTCGAGTAATATGCCGGCATCATCGTGATGTACTCGTTGCTCCAGTCCGTGGAGAACGCCATGCGGCGGAGCGTGAGACGCATCTGCCCAATATTTTTTATCGTGAGCTCGCGGCACATCCTGCGGAACTCTTCACGGGAGACGTCATTCTTAGTAATGTGGTTGAGCTCCTCCACTTTCACCTCCGTTGGAAGCCCATGGCAATCCCAGCCCTGCGGGAACATCACGTTGTAGCCTTTCATCCGCTTGTACCGGGCGAGGAAATCGATATAGCACCAGTTAAGGGCATTGCCGATATGGAAGTTGCCGGTCGGGTAGGGTGGAGGGGTATCGATCACGAACTGCGGTTTGTCCGAGTTCGGGGCAAAGTAGTGGTCTTCATCGCGCCAGATATTCCGCCAGTGCTCTTCCACTACGGTAAAATCATAGCTCTTTGGCAGCTGATCCGATGATACCATTCCTTTCAGGGTTGGTCGTTACATAAAATATAGTAATCGCATCAATTTCTCCCTCTTTTCTCCCTCTGTTTGTTCTGAAATTGTGTTTGGATAAAAGATACGATAAGACTCTTGACCGTTGAGGACACATAGCTGACCAATGCCAAAACAGCGTGGTCTGGGCTATGCAGCGGCACTTGCCGGGGGCGCGATCCTTGTCGGCCCGTACCTGAAGTCGCCATGGCTGATGGCCCTGATTATCATACTCTACTCCCTCATCCTTCTCCGGTTTTTCGATACCCGGTATCTCACGTATACATTTTGTGTCCTTGCCGCCCTGTATGGTATCGGTCTCCTCCCGTTCCTTGTCCTTGCCACCACGCTGGCAATGCTCGCGCTCGGCGAGCTGGTCTTCCAGACCGGAGCAGACGATCTCAACACTTACCTCTATTACATCATATCAACTGCATGGGCAGGTGTACTGGTCATGGTCTACCTCGGAGAACGGGCGCTGCTCATGGTCATTATCGGCATCATTGCAGCAGTTCTTTTAAAAGTCATCCTCCTGAAGTACGAAGACTCGTTGCTGCTAGAAGGGGTCGGGATCGCGATGGCAATGTACCTGATTGATGAACTCAATTACAAGGCCGATCTTCAGATCCTGGTTATTGCGGTCATCATTGCATTTACCTTCGGCTATTTCGCCTTCAGGTTTAGGACCGCCGACCTTTCGGGCCTTTTCTCAGCTGCATTAATCGGGGTTATCCTCATGGTATTTGCGGATGCCCGCTGGTTCATTATCATGCTCGGATTTTTTATCCTTGGATCCGTCTGTACCCGGTACAAATACGAGTACAAGAAACGGATTGGTGTTGAACAGGGCCAGAGCGGTGCGCGGGGGTACCGGAATGTCTTTGCCAATGGCATCT
>Ga0326728_10001861_pt1 | contig 72574 bp, 57 predicted proteins | sample MB3enrmetagenome_FD_207602 | JGI IMG/M metagenome (GOLD analysis project Ga0326728, IMG submission 207602) | Lab enriched peat soil microbial communities from McLean, Ithaca, NY, United States - MB31MN | ecosystem: Environmental > Terrestrial > Soil > Wetlands > Peat | place: USA: New York...
CTGATTGCCGTTCGTCAGTAACGGCGTGTACGTCGTCAGCGGCAACCAGACGCCGCTTGTCAAATCCGTACTGTATTGCGGCGTGTACGTGCGGCCCAACGCCAGCGGCGTGAAGAACAGGTTGTTCTGTGGCGGCTGGTTCGTCACGCTGGCGATATAAAACACAAACACCGACGCCGGGTTCGTCGGATTAAGCCCCGCGACGTATTTGAAGAAATTGTTTTGTCCCGTTCCGTCGAAATCGCAAGCGGCGCAGGAAAGATCGTTCGATTGACCTGTCGGATGTCCAAAATAGGCTTCTGTCCACAAATCGGGCAGGCCATCGCCGTCGCTATCCAGCGGTGGCGCGTTGGTCAACTGTGCCAATTCAATCCGGTAGAATCCGCTGCCGCGGGTGGCACCGCCAATGTCCTTGGCCCATTGAATGGCGCCATTGCCGGGAATATTGGTCACGATGCTCGTCCATGCCCCGCCCATGAAATCACAGCGCTGCATCAAGTAATACCTCCCACTGACCGATGTGAAGTAAATCCGCATGTCCGCACCGACGGGTGCGATTGCCGTAATCCGGAATTCCGAGTTTGGATCCGTGGGACTGATCCCCGCCAGGTAATCCTGCAAGACGGTCAACCCGGTCCCGTCAAGGTCCCTGTTCGCCAAGTTGGGATCCAGCGGATCGAGACCGTACTGCTGTTTCCAGCCGTTCGGGATCCCGTCGCCCACGGCGCTCGTATTTGGGTTAAGCACGAGCGTGTGGATGGTGAGCGTGCCGCCATTGCGGAGGAACAGTGCGCAGGCATTCGTGATCACCAATTCGTCCGCGAGTAGTGTTCCCGAGTTGAGGATGACCATGCCATCCCTGACCTCCAGCACCGCGTTGGTTGCTGCGTTTGTGACCACGAGGCTCCCGTTATCCATCTCCAAGCGGTTGTTGCAGAAAGACGAGTTGTACCCGACGACGATACTGGATGCTGAAACTGATCCTCCGGAGATCAGCAGCGAATTGCTTGAACCCTGATACCCGACGTAAACAATGCCGTTTTGCCAGAGGGCGCCGCCGGCAACCTTCACGCTGTTGTTGCTGCTCGCGGAAGTATTACCTACGAATACCGTGCCGTCCACGACTGCGCCTCCATTGTCGAGCGCCAGCGTATTGCCCGACCCGGAGTATCCGACGTAGAGGCTGGCGGCATTGCTGAGCATGGAGCCGGGGCCGGCGACGAGAAGGCTGTTGTTGGCGCTGAACGTCGTGGAGCCCAGGGTGGTGGTGAGATCGAACACGTGTGCGCCATTGCTGATGGTCAGATTGTTGCCCGGGCCGCCATTCCCAACAAAGATGCTGGAATAATTACTCCAGACCGTGCCAACCCCCGTAACGAGCGCGGTGTTGTTGCTGCTGCTGGAATTCAAGCCCAGGAAACTACTCGATTGGTTGCGGCCCCCGATCATCGTGCAGCCGTCGGCCGCCCGCAAGCGGTTGTTGCCGCCGGAATAGCCCAGGAACACCCCGCCCATCTGGTACCATGTCGTGCCAGTGCCGGAGACCACGACGCTGTTGTTACTGCTGGTGGCGTTATAGCCGACCCACGTGGAGTAGCCGAATACCTGTGCTCCATTGGTGATGATCAGGCTGTTGCCGTCGCCGGAGTAACCGACCGCGATAGTGCCGCCATCGCTATTGGAATTGGTCCAAAGTGAATTGATTCCGGTGACAAGGATGCTGTTATTGCTGCTTCCGGCGGCCAGGCCCACGGTGCTCACTGGGGAAGTCACCTGACCGCCATTGCTGATCACGAGGGAGTTACCGGCGCCCTGGACTCCAATATTGACCGCAGTGAACGCGGTCCATACCGAGCCGGTGCCGCACACGAGGATCTGATTGTTATTCGAGGCGTATCCAATGTTGTTTGACGCACTATAAGATTTGCTATAGCCGCTGACGAGCCACGCGCCATTGCTGACAATCAGGTTATTGCTCGCGCCGAACACACCGACTCCCAGTCCAAAGCGATTGCTCCACACCGAGCCGGGGTCGGTGAGTATTGCCGAGTTGGCGACGGCGGTTGAGTTGCTGCCGATGACGCCGTTGTTACCAAAGACCGCGGCGCCGCTGCTGACGACGAGTTCATTGCTGACGCCGGAAAAGCCGACGGACAGATCGTAGAGATTACTCCAGACCGAGCCGGCTCCGGAGACCTGCGCGATGTTGTTGCTGGTGGAAGAGGCGCACCCGATATCGGCGTAACTGGTGATCAAGAGAGCGCCTTGATTGACGATCAGTTGGTCGCCGGCCCCGCCTGTGCCGAGGTACGCGGTGCCGCCATTGCTCCAACTTGATCCAGCGCCTGTCACCATCCAGGTGCCGGATGCGCCGGCGGCGCCTCCCAGGGATACATCACCGGACACGACGATGCTGTTGGAAGCGGTCAACAATCCGGCGCCGTTGACGCCGACCATGGTCGGCCCGTTCGTAACCGTCAAGCGGGCCGCAGCCATCGAGATTACCCCGTCGATGTTCAGGCTGGGACCGCTGAGTGCCCCAATCTGTATCGCGCCATTCGTGACGATCAATTTCCCCGTTGAGCTCACCGTCAGACTATGCTGGACCTGAAAAGGTGTACCCGTGCCGGGATTGCTCAACATCAGGATATTTGTTCCGCTCGCGCCGCCGCCAACGGTGAGGGAATCGACGGCCAGAGTCTCGGGATGGGCCGAGACTGTGACGGCATCGATGGTCACGGTCCTGCTCGCCGGATTGGTGATCAGGCACCACAGATCGTTGGTCGGCGCGCCCTGGGACCAGTTGGCCGGTCCCTCCCATTTTCCGCCGGATGAGTTGGTCCACACATCGCGCATGTCCTGAAACACTCCGAGGAATGTCCCGTTGTTCTGGAACGATCCATAGCCGAGCAGCGCACCGTTGGTGGCAATGATCAGGCCGTTGTTGACCGCCGGCCCGTATAAGTCCAAGGAGGTGCCGTTCTGGACCAGCAGCGTCCCATTATTGGTCAGGCTGCCTCCGAAAGTAACCGTGCCGCCGCAGTCCGCCAGCAATGTGCCGTCGATGACGGTGGCTCCCGACACCGTCGCACATCCGTTCAGTTGAGCGTTGGTCCGTATCCACAGGTTGTTGGCAAACGAATTCGAGCCGCCCGACATGAGAAATGTCGCGGCCTGAACGCCATCCCCGACAGCAAACACGGGACCGTTGCTGACGATGGTTTGCACGGCATTGATCAAGCCGGCATTGAAGGTCACCATGCTTTGCGCGTTGGTGGCAAAGAAGCCGGTCACCGTGATGGAGCCGCCATTCAGAATCAACGTGCCCTGGCCCACGGAACTCTCGACAAGATTGCTGCCATACAGACCCTCACCAACAGTTCCGACGACAAGATTGCTTCCATAAAGAGATCCACCATTGCTGATGACCAGCATATTGCCCGAGCCAAACCCACCTACGGTCACGTCGCCTTGATTGGTCCAGACCGACCCCGCCCCGCTGACAATCACCACATTACTGCTCGTGCGCGCTCCGATGCTTCCATACATGGACATGACGAGGCCGCCGTTGACGATCATCAGATTGTTGGGGCCGCCGTAAGAGCCGATTTCCAGACCGGCGCCGTTGCTCCAGACGGAGCCGGTGCCCGTGACCCACGCGCTGTTAAAGCCGCTGCCGCTCTGCAGCCCCAGGTAGCCGGCATTATCGTACACAGCGCCGCCATTACTAATCACCAGGCTGTTCATCGTGCTGATATCCCCCACCGCGAATTCTCCGACTGGCATCTCCCAAGCCGAGCCGGGGTCGGAAACGAGCACGCTGTTGCTACCGGGGGCGTTGAACACGTCGCCGCCGATGTAGCCCGAGACACTGACCACCACGCCGCCGTTGCTAATCACCATTCCGTTGCCAGGTCCGGCGCTGCAGCAATCGTCTTGGCCGCTGAGCATGAGAAATCCGTAAGTCATTTTCCAGAGCGACCCGGGTCCGGTGACCAGGACGAAGTTGTTGCTGCTCTTGTAAGTTGCCCCGAGGCCGCCGTCCCCACTCGGGTCCACGGACAGTTGCCCTCCGTTCTGAATGATCAGGACATCGTTGGCGTTGGTGTCTCCAACATAGTACGTCCCGGACCAATTGCTCGTCACTCCGTTGATGATGTTGGTTTGAAAATCGAACGTGTACTGCGCTTTGGAGGAAAGTGGGCCAAGGGTGACCGAGAGAAGCAATCCCGTTTCCAGCCATTTACGTCGCATAGTCATCTCCGGCAATAACAATATCGACGCCGTCAGCCAATGACGTCGCATCCGGTGCATATGCCACCTGCGCAGTCAGCGGTGACCGCTCCATCAGGGGTGAAACAATAGGCTCGCGTTCGGCTGAGAATAGCGTTCCCAACACTCCAGAGTCAAGAGGAATCGGGCTCGTTTCGCCGAGTTGTTACCCGGGTCTGATAATGCCGTGGGCCTTGAAAATACGGTCTCTCACGGCTCCAGCGCGGCATCCGAATTACATCAATGTCGCTCCCATCCTCCAACAAACGCGTCCACGCACTGGGCGAATTCGCGGGCATAACCGCCTTCCAGGACCGCAAAACACGGTAGCGCCGGAGCTGGTGATGCTGGCTGTGTGAAATCGGTCACGCGCCGGCCAATCTCGTAGAACGTCTCGACCTCCAATCCCATGTGCGTAATCGGGTCGTTCTTGAACGAATCGAACCCTGCGGAAACAGCGAGCAGTTGCGGATCGAAACCGCGAATGCGGTCCATCGCCTTATCGAATGTCTCCAGGAACTCGTCGGGGCCGGTGCCCGGCGCGAGCGGATAGTTGACGCAATTGCCTGCGGACGCGAAACCCGTGCCGGGATAACAGGGCGATTGGTGCATCGAGACGAACAGCACACGCTCGTCGCCGCGAAAGATGTCCTCTGTGCCGTTCCCATGATGGCAATCGAAATCGAGGATGGCAACGCGCTGCACGCCGGGCGAGGTCTGGAGCACTTTGGCGACCGCAATGGCGATGTTGTTGAAATAGCAGAATCCCATTACGCGATTGCGTTCGGCGTGATGGCCGGGCGGACGCATCAGGGAAAACGCGGGTCGACCGGCCAGCGCGTGTTCGGCGGCGTTTATGGCGGCGCCGGCCGAGAGCTTCGCGATCTCGAAGATGTCCGGGAAAAACGGCGTGTCGACATCGTCAAATCCGCCCGAACGGACGGCCTCCAATTGTTCGCGAGTGTGAACCCGCAAAATATCCTCGTCCGCGCATGCCGTGGGGACGACCCACGTGTGAAATTCCTTCTGCAACTGCGCCACCGCGGCGCGGACGCGTTCCGGGTTCTCGGGATGGCCGGCGGCAGCATAATCCAGGCAACGCGGAGAATAGAGAATCACCATGGCCGATTCCCGCATCATACCACCGTGCCGCGACCGCGCCAGCCAATCGTGTTGCATTGGCCGGATGCGTATGGTAACTTGACGGGAATTTTCGACAATGGCGCAGAGGCCGCGGATGAGCTATATTCTCACGTTTGGCCTCCCGAAGTGGTGTATTTATGGACGAAGACGACAATAAGGACTCTAAGAAGGGCCGGTTACCCCGGTTGAAGCGGCCGTCGGACGGTCGCGATCCGCGATTTCCCACCAGGTTCATTCTCCTGTGGGTGGTCATCCTGATCATGGTGCCCCTGTTTCTGAAGTTGCGGGCGTACCAGACGGACAACGTCGAGGAAAAGACCTACAGCGAGTTGCGCACCCTGGTCGAAGAGGGTGCCGTCAAGAAGGCCACGGTGTACCGCGGGGGTGACACCGTCGAGACCATCAAGGGCGATTACGACGAGGCTGCGCCCAACGGTGCGAAGAAGTCCGGCAAGTTCTCGACCAAGGTTGTCTGGAGCGACAACATCGAGAGGTTTTTCGACGATCACAAGGTCCCGCTCGAGTTCCAGCCGGCCAACCAGTTCTGGATGAACCTGTTGCTCTCGACCGCGCCGTTCGTGGGATTTGTCATCCTGCTGTATTTCATTTTCATCCGCCAGATCAAGATGGCCGGCAAAGGTGCCATGAGCTTCGGCAAATCGCGCGCCCGCATGCTCAGCCGCGACAAGAACAAGGTGACGTTCAAGGAAGTCGCCGGCATGCAGGAAGCCAAGGAAGAAGTCGAGGAGATCATCCAGTTCCTCAAGGACCCCAAAAAGTTTCAACGTCTCGGCGGACGCATCCCGAAAGGCGTGCTGATGGTCGGCCCGCCGGGTACGGGCAAGACCTTGCTCGCGAAAGCCATTGCTGGCGAAGCCGATGTCCCGTTCTTCAGCATCAGCGGCTCGGATTTCGTCGAGATGTTCGTCGGCGTCGGCGCCAGCCGCGTGCGTGACATGTTCGAACAGGGCAAAAAGAACGCGCCCTGCCTGATTTTCATCGACGAGATCGACGCGGTCGGCCGGTCGCGCTTCAGCGGCATCGGCGGCGGCCACGACGAGCGCGAGCAGACGCTGAACGCGCTGCTGGTGGAAATGGACGGGTTCGACACCCAGGAAGGCGTGATCATTATCGCCGCGACGAACCGCCCCGACGTGCTGGATGCCGCGTTGCTGCGCCCGGGCCGGTTTGACCGCCAGATCGTCATCGACATGCCCGACGTCGGGGGTCGCGAAGAGATTCTCAAGGTCCACGCCCGTGCCGTGAAGCTCTCCAAGGACGTGGATTTCAACGTCATCGCTCGTGGTACGGCCGGCTTCTCCGGCGCGGACCTCGCGAATTTGATCAACGAAGCCGCGTTGTTGGCGGCGCGCAACGACAAAAAGGGCGTCGGGATGGAAGAGATGGAAGAGGCCCGCGACAAGGTCCGGTGGGGCCGCGAACGCCGCAGCCGCGTGATGGACGACGCGGACAAGAAGTTGACCGCCTATCACGAGGCGGGTCACGCGCTGGTGATGGTCAAGCTCGAACACAGCGAGCCGCTGCACAAGGTCACCATCATCCCGCGCGGCATGTACCTCGGGGCCACGTTCCAATTGCCGCAAAAAGACAAGTTCAATCTCAATAAGAAACAGTTGATCGACCAGATTACCGGCATCATGGGCGGGCGCATCGCCGAGCAATTGATTTTTGGCGATTGCAACAGCGGCGCCTCCGGCGACATCAAGCAGGCCACGCACCTCGCCCGCAAGATGGTCACCGAATGGGGCATGAGCGAGAAGATCGGCATGGTCAACGTCAGCGAACACGAAGAGCACATGTTCCTCGGCCGTGATCTGTTCAAGGGCCGCGAAGTCAGCGAACAGACCGCGCGCGAGGTGGATGAAGAAGTGCGTACGATCATCGATCAGTGCTACGCGCGGGCGAAGGAAATCCTGACGCAGAACAAGGAAAAGCTCATCGCGGTCGCTGAGGCGTTGCTCGAATACGAAACGCTCGACGGCGCGCTGATCGTGGAGATCATCGAAACCGGGAAAATGCAGAAGCCGCCGACGCACCCGCCGGGATTGTCATCCTCATCCACGTCGCCGCAGCCGGACAAGCCCAAGGCGGAACCAAGCCCCGAAGTTTTCCCTGCGCCGGGGATCGGCCCGTCGCCGGCCAACGCCTGATCGTTGGGCCGGTCACGATCACGCGTTCACATCGATGACCACGCGGCCGCGGATTTTTCCCGCGATCATCTGCTCGCTGAGCGCTGGCACGTCGTCCAACCGGGCCGTTTGCGTCAGCGCATCGAGTGTTTCCATCGGCAACTCGCGCGCCAGCCGCGTCCAGGCCGCGCGCCGCCGTTCCACCGGCATGGACCCGGATGAGACGCCGACCAGGCTTACTCCCCGTAGGATGAACGGGTAGACCGTGGTGTGGAGTTCCGCGCCGCCCGCCAACCCGACCGCCGCCACGCAACCATCGCGGTTCATCTGTCGCAGTATGGCGGACAGCGTTTCGCCACCAACGGTATCAACGGCGCCGGCCCAGTGTCCCGATTCGAGCGGCTTGTCACCTCGCCCCGCGAACGTGTGGCGACCGACGACTTCCCGGGCGCCGAGAGACTTCAAAAATTCGTGTGCACCCTCTTTGCCAGTCGACGCGACGACACGATAGCCGCGTCCAGCCAGCAACAACACCGCCAGGCAACCCACGCCGCCCGTCGCGCCCGTGATCAACACATCGCCCTTGTCGGGCCGCACGCCGTGCTCCTCCAACACCATCACGCAAAACATCGCCGTCAGCCCCGCCGTGCCGATCGACATGGCGCGTTTCAACGTCAGACCTTCGGGCAGGGCCAACAGCCAATCGGCCTTCACGCGCGCCAGTTGCGCGAGTCCGCCCCAATGTTCCTCGCCCACGCCCCAGCCCGTGAGCACAACCTTGTCGCCCGGCTGGAACCGGGACGATTTCGATTCCGCGACCACGCCGGAAAAGTCAATGCCCGGAACCATTGGAAAACGACGGACGATCTTCCCGCGATTCGTTACCGCCAGCGCGTCCTTGTAGTTCAGGCTCGAATACGCGACCGAAACGAGGACATCCCCATCAGGCAATGAGCGCGTCGGCAAATCCTTGGCCCTGGCGTTTACGGAGCCGCCGGCCTTCTCCAGAACCAGTGCGCGGAATGTCTCGGGGAGTGGCATGACCGTCAATGGACTCCTGCGTGGATAGTATTCACTTCGTCTTCCGTGAGGAAGCCGTCGGCAGCGCCCGTCGTGCCGATCTTGTGAGCGGCAAAAATCGCGGCCTTCTGGATGGCAACATAAGGATCGTGCGACTTGTCGTAGAAATGGATGAAGGACGAGAATAGCGCATCGCCCGCACCGATTGTATTCACAGTCTTTGGCGCAGGATGCGGTGGCACTCGTTCGAGGAAGTTGTCGCGCTTCACAGAGAGCACCGCGCCCGCCGCGCCCAGGCCGACCACGACAATCTCGTTGCCGAATCGGTTGACGACGTTGCGCGCCCAGTCTTCGGGAGGACAGGGCAATAACTCGTCGCTCATGAACAAGATGTCAGCCGCTGCCATGAAATCGCGGTTGTACTCATCGTCTAGGCTGGAGATTGCATGCACGTCGGTGGCGACGAACCGGCCGGTCTTCTTTGCCTGGGGCAGCAGGGAACGCGAGAAGTTGATGTTGCACAAGGCGAGTAGTGAGCAACCGGTGCTGGCGCGCTCAAAAAGATCGTTGGGATAGACGCGCTCCTGGATGTCTTTCAGGTCGACGTTGATTTGTCGCCGCCCCTCCTTGTCGAACAGAATCACGGAATGCGGGGTTTGTTCCATGGTCTCCACGACGTATTCCGGGGAGATCCCGGCGCGTTTCAGTGCCCCTTTGGCGAACTCGCCCGCGAAGTCGCCCCCGACCATCGAGGCGAAATGCACGTCGTTGCCGAGCGTGGCCAGTGCCTTGGCGACGTTAAAGCCGACGCCCGACACACTGCTGCGGACACCGTGGAACGGATAGCGCACGGGCGAGTACAAGAGGGGAAAGCCATCGACACGCAGGGTCACTTCGAGATTGATCAAACCGGAGACGAAGATTCGACTCATGTTCCTCCACGTTAGCAAGACGCCAACGTGCGGCAAGGTTTTTCCAGTTTGTGTCGGTGCGCCGTTGGCGTAGACTCGGTGCGTCATGCTGACGAAACAACAGGACGCCTATGGCCGGATTGTCTGGGACTATCTCCACGGCAAATCCACCCGCGAAATCGTGGAGCGTGACGACGGCTGGATCGATACATCGGGTGGCGCCCCGTATTACTTCGCAGAATTCAAGAAGTGGCCGCGGGATCAGCAAGCGGCAATGAAACATGTGCGCGGACGCGTGCTGGACGTCGGGTGCGGCGCGGGGCGCTGCTCCCTGTATCTGCAAAGGCGCGGGCAGCCGGTCGTGGGAATCGATGCGTCGCCGCTGGCGATCCAGACGAGCCGGAAGCGCGGGGTGAAAGACGCCCGGGTGTTGCCGTTCATGCAGATCCATCGCGGGCTCGGCCGATTCGACACGATCCTGATGATGGGGAATAATTTCGGGTTGTTCGGCGGCCGGCGACGGGCACGCTGGCTGTTGCGGCGATTGCACAGGCTCACGACGCCCGACGCACGGATTGTCGCAGAGTCAAACGCCGTGTATCAAACGAAGAATCCGGATCATTTGCGATATCACCGGTTCAATCGCCGTCGGGGCCGGATGAGCGGCCAGTTGCGCATCCGGATCCGTTACCAGCGGTACTGCACGCCGTTTTTCGATTACCTGATGGTGTCACCCGTCGAGATGAAAGCGATTTTGGCAGGCACCGGCTGGCGCGTACAACGGTTCCTGAAGTCCTCCGGCCCCACGTACGTGGCGGTAATTGAGAAGGACAAAGAGAGAAACAACCAATTGGAGTGAATTGGACGTAGTCCGATCTTCTTTCTAATGAAACCAAAAAAGTCACCGCTGGGCGCGGAAGAGCAGGAGCGGATTCTCGCTCAACTCCGGCGGGATGCCGAGACCCGGTTGAAGGGCTATCGAGAGCGGGCGCTGGCGCTGTTCCCGCATGTCTGCGCCAGTTGCGGGCGCGAGTTTTCCGGCAAACGGCTGAAGGAGTTGACGGTGCATCACAAGGACCACAACCACGAAAACAATCCGCCCGACGGCAGCAATTGGGAACTGCTGTGCATCTACTGCCACGACCACGAGCACGAGAAATACAAACTGAAGGGTTATGTCGACGGCGCGGAACCGGCCGAAAAACCGAAAGGCTCGTCCATCGCCAACCCATTCGCCAATCTGGATGATCTATTGAAGGAAAAAGGCGCGGACTCGAAACCTGCGGACGAATGATGTGTCCCGCGACGTTCCCCGGGAGATTCTAACTTTCGATTTCTGAAATCTCGGTAGCAGTAAGTTGCAACTCCGCACCACGAATCACACCATCCACCTGTTTGGCATTTCGCCCGCCCACGATCGCACCGGTCACGGCCGGGTGCCGGAGCGTCCACGCAATGGCGACCTCACCGGGATTGCAGCCGTGACGTTTGGCGACCGTGCGCAATCGATCAACGAGAGCGAGGTTTTGCGAGAGCTTGGGTTCCTTGAACTCCGGGCTTCGACTGCGCCAGTCGGAAGCGGGAAGTGCCGTGGCCCGTTCCTGTGTCATGGCGCCGGTGAGCAGACCGGAACCCATCGGGGAATACACAATCACGCCGATGCCGTTCTGCTGGCAATGGGGAAGGATTTCCCGCTCGATGTCGCGACGGATAAGCGAGTACGGCGGTTGCAATGACGTGACCGGGGCGATCGCCCCGGCGAGGCGCAATTGTTCGACATTGAAATTGCAGACGCCAATCCACCGCACCTTGCCCTGCTTGCGCAGGTTCGCCAACTCCGTCCAGCCTTCTTCGGTTTCCGCTGGATCGCCCGCAGGCCAATGGATCTGATAGAGGTCAATCGTGTCCACGCGGAGACGCCGGAGGCTGGCGTCGCACTCCTGGCGGATCGACCGGGCCTTCAGCGAGGTGGCAATCTCCCGCTTCTCATTCCAGACCCGCACGCATTTGGTAAAGATGTAGGGCCGTTGACCGGGCCACGCGGCGAGCGCTTTCGCGACGACTTCTTCCGAATGTCCGAGACCGTAGACTGCTGCCGTGTCAATCCAGTTGATCCCGAGTTCCAGGGCGCGATGGAGGGCGGCAATCGAGTCGGCGTCGTCCTGATGGCCCCAGCCAAATTGCCAGTCACCACCGCCAATGGCCCACGCCCCAAATCCGATCCGTGTGATATTCAGGTCGGAATTACCAAGTTGTCGGGTCTTCATGGCCTGTGCCTCCATTCGTGACGATAGGAGATACCGGGAAGAAATTCAATCCCCCGCGGCTGACGGGACCGTTTCTGCGGTTGTTTCTGGAGCGGGACGGCGTACAGTGCCCGTGTGGCTACGAGTCTTCAATGGGACAGGACGCGCACGCTGGTCATGGGTGTGCTTAACGTGACGCCGGATTCGTTTTCCGGAGACACGCGATGAGCGCAAATGATTCTGTCTGGAAAGACGACAAACTCGCACGGCGGTTCTTGGAGGGAGTACGTGGAGCGATACCGCTGGCGCGCGAGCAGTTGCTGGTGATGCTGCGTTTACTCGATACGCGCCGGCGACCGGTTCGCCGGTTTCTTGATCTCGGCTGCGGCGATGGGATTCTCGGGCGGACTATCCTCTCGGCACACCCAAACGCCCGCGGTTTGTTTGTGGATTTCTCGCCAGCCATGCTGACGGCTTGTCGGCAACGGCTGCGCCGCTGCAGGCGACAAATCACGATACTGGAATTGGATTACGGAAAAGCCGGTTGGGAGAAGAGGATGCGACCGCATGGGCCGTTTGACGCGATTGTATCCGGCTTCTCGATTCATCACCAACCGGACGTACGGAAACAGCAACTCTATCGGGAAATCCTCGATCTACTGGCGCCGGGCGGTTGGTTTATCAACCTGGAGCACGTCGCACCGATTGGTCCAGTCACGCACGCGTTGTTCGAGCAGGGCATGGTGGAGAACATCTGGCGGTTGCATCAACGACAGGGCCGATCGATCAGTCGCGCGGCCGTGCGCCGGCATTTCGTTCGGCGCAAAGACCAGCACGCCAACATCCTCACGCCGGTCGAGGTGCAATGTGCCTGGCTGCGGCGGATTGGGTTCGCTGATGTGGACTGTTATCTGAAAGTGCACGAACTGGCAGTGTTCGGGGGACGTCGTTCTCGCGCTGGCTGAAGTAACGGGACGGAAACAAGCCGTGGGTCGCCGGTGACTGGCGAACACGTAGGATTTGTTTCTTCCGCGGGTTGGCATACACTGGAACCGTGACGCAGACGTTTCAATGGGACACGGCGCGCACGCTGATCATGGGTGTGCTTAACGTGACGTCCGATTCGTTTTCGGACGGCGGGAGTTTTCTGGACGTGAACACCGCGGTCGGGCACGCGCGGAAAATGGCGGAAGCCGGGGCCGACATCGTTGATATCGGGGGCGAGAGCACGCGGCCCGGCGCGACGCCGGTGAGCGCGGAGGAGGAATCGCGGCGGGTCTTGCCGGTGGTCGAACATTTGCGAGATTTGGTTGTCTCCGTGGACACGACGAAATCCCTCGTCGCCGAGAAGGCGCTCGCCGCAGGCGCGCGTATTGTGAACGACATCAGCGCGCTACGGTTCGACCCGAGAATGATTGATGTTGTGCGCGACGCTGGCGCGGGAGTGGTGTTGATGCATATGCAGGGTACGCCGCAAACCATGCAGCAGGCTCCGCGGTACGACGATGTGGTTACCGAAGTGCGGTCGTTCCTGGCGGAGCGGATCGACTTTGCCGTGTCGCAGGGGCTGAAAAAATCGCAAATCGCCGTTGACCCGGGTATCGGGTTCGGCAAAACTGTGGGACACAACCTGCAGTTGCTGGCGCGCCTGGGCGAATTCGGTTCGCTGGGTTGCCCGGTGGTGGTCGGCACGTCGAGAAAGTCGTTCCTCAGCAAGGTGCTGGCCGCGACGGGGGCGAAGCGCGCGGGCGAGGCGGATGCGCGGCTCTGGGGAACAGCCGCGACGGTCGCCTGGGCGGTCGCGCAGGGGACGCGCGTGGTGCGCGTGCATGACGTGGCCGAAATGTCGGACGTGGTTCGCATGGTGGAAGCGATACGGCAGGCACGGTAGCAATCAATGGAACTCATTCTGGATATCATCGCCGCGTATTGGAAACCGGTCTTCGAGATCGCGTTGCTGGCGGCGTTTTTTTATTACACGTTCCTCTTGTTTCGCGGGACGCGCGGGGCCGCCGTGCTCACGGGGTTCGTCATCGTCCTGCTCGGCATCGTGGGCGTGACGCAGATTTTTCAACTGGACGTGATCAATTGGATTCTCAGCCGGTTCCTCGCCTTCCTGGCGATTGCGGTGCTGGTCATTTTTCAACCGGAATTGCGGCGGGCGCTCGCGGAAGTCGGGAGCCGCCAGTTCTTTTGGAGCCCGAAACAGCGCGGCCAGATGGTCGATGTGCTGGTCGAGACGGCCCGGTCCCTGTCCCAGAAGCGCTGCGGCGGCCTGATGGCCGTCGAGCGCGAGATCGGGTTCCGCGGCGTCATCGAGACCGGCGTGCGGATCGGCGCGAAAGCCACGCCCGAATTGCTGACCACCATTTTCTTTCCCAATACGCCGTTGCACGACGGCGGCGTGGTGTTGCGCGGGGATGAGATCGTGGCGGCGGCCTGCGTGTTTCCGTTGACGCAACGGAAGGGGCTGAGCGCCAGCACGGGCATGCGCCATCGCGCCGCGATGGGATTGACAGAGGAGACGGATGCGGTGGTGGTGGTGGTGAGCGAGGAGACGGGAGAGATTTCGGTGGCGCATCGCGGGCATCTGGTGCAGGGATTGGACGTGGACGGGTTGACCGCGTTTTTGACGACCACGCTGACGTCGGCGTCGCGCCGCAGCACCTGGCTGGCGGACCTGACCCGGCGCATCTTCGGCAATACCATGATGCGGGAGGCGGTGGCCAAGGAGGATGGCAGCGGCGGGCCGGCGGAAATGTTCGAGAGTCATGACCGCAGCCAGTCCCGGGAGCATTCCGACAAACACCACGAGGAAGCGAAGTCATGATCGGTTGGGTTACGAACGATGCGCGCCTCAAATTGATATCGCTGCTGCTGGCGACGTGCACCTGGTTTTTCGTGAAGGGTATCACCAGTGACTGGCGCTTGATCGAAGGCGTGCCGCTGGAGGTCAAAGCGCGGACGGGATCGACGGTGTTACAAGCCAGCGCGACCACCGCCAATGTGACCGTACGCGGCACGCGCGAGGACGTGCGCCAGGTTTCGCGGCAGGATTTGTCGGTAGTGGTGGACCTGAGCCAGGACGATCGCGTGGGACCGATCGCGGTCAAGCTGACCCCGAAATCGATCCGCCATTCCCGGCGCGTTCAGGTGTCCGAGATCGACCCGCCCGAGGTCACGGTCAATGTGGACCAGATGATCGAGCGCGAGCTGCCGGTGCAGCCGCAGTTTAGCGGCGAGCTGTCGCCCAATTTGTCCGTCGAGCGTGTGGTTATCCAGCCGGACACAATCCGGGAACGAGGGCCCAAGACGCTGTTGAACAGCATGACCCATGTGAGCACGCTGCCCATCGACGTCACGGGACGGCGGACGTCGTTCCGCGAACGCGTCGAGTTGGCGCCGCTGGCGTTTCCGGAAGGATTGACGCAACGGCATTGGGTGGAGGTGGACGTGCGAATTGGGACGGGTCAATCGGTTGACAGCCCGCCAGAGCGGGGTGTAGAAAAGATTCCGTAACCTTATGGGAAATGGCAAGAAGCTGTTCGGCACGGACGGGGTGCGCGGCGTCGCCAACGTCGAGCCGGTCACCTCGGAAACGGCCTTGAAACTCGGTCGCGCGGCGGCGCATGTGTTCAAGTCGCGCGCACCCGTGGCCAAGGGACATGGCCGCCACAAGATTGTGGTCGGCAAGGACACGCGGTTGAGCGGTTACATGCTGGAAAACGCCATCTCGGCCGGCATCCTCTCCATGGGCGTGGACGTGTTGTTCATTGGTCCGCTGCCCACACCCGGTGTCGCCTACACGACGCGCTCACTGCGCGCGGACGCGGGCATCGTGCTGACCGCGTCGCATAATCCCTACGAAGACAATGGCATCAAGTTTTTCCGGGACGACGGATACAAGCTCGATGACGCCATCGAGAAGCAGATCGAAGACCTGGTGTTCAGCGGCGAGATCGAGAAGATCCGGCCGACGGCGGACGCGATCGGCAAAGCGGTGCGTATCGACGACGCGCTCGGGCGGTATGTCGAGTTTGCGAAAGCGGCGTTTCCGAAGGGCATGACGCTGGAAGGTCTCCACATCGTGGTGGATGTGGGGAACGGGGCCACCTACAAGAGCACGCCGTGTGTGCTGCAGGAGTTGGGGGCCCGGGTCACGGTCCTCAACAACCGGCCCGATGGCACCAACATCAACAAGGACTGCGGCAGCACGTACCCGGAGGTGATTTGTCGGGCCGTGCGCGAACACGGGGCGGATATCGGCATTTCTCACGACGGCGACGGTGATCGCGTGCAGTTGTGCGATGAGACGGGCAATCTCGTGGATGGCGACGACGTGCTGGCAATCACGGCGCTGGACTGGATCGGGCGGGGCACGCTCAAGAAGAACACGCTCGTGGCGACGGTCATGAGCAACCTTGGATTGGACCATGCCATCCGCCAGGCGGGCGGACAGGTCGTGAAGACGCAAGTGGGCGACCGCTACGTGATCGAGCGGATGTTGCAGGATGACCTCAACGTCGGCGGCGAACAGTCCGGTCACATGATCTTTCGCGATTTCACCACGACGGGCGATGGCATCGTCAGCGCCCTTCAGGTCTTGCGCATCATGACGGACTCGGGCAAGCGACTGAGTGAGTTGCGCAAAGTTTGCACGAAGTTTCCGCAGGTGGTCGTGAACATCCGGGTGAAAGACAAGCCTGCGTGGGAGACGCTGCCTGACGTGATGAAACTCGTCAAAGACGTCGAAGCCAAACTCAACGGACAGGGCCGGGTGCTGCTCCGGTATTCCGGCACCGAACCCAAAGCCCGCCTGCTCATCGAAGGCCCCGATGCCGCGCAGATCAAATCGTTTGCTGACGAGATCGCCGGAAAGATTAGAGAGAAGATTGGTGCGCCCTAGCGAGAGGGCTGATGGGTAACAGATTCACCCAGCTACTGGGGCTTCCTCTGTTTCTGAAGATCATCGCGATCTTTCTTCTAGTTACCGGGCTTCTTACGATTGTTCATTTTACCGCGAGACCGGGCAACCTATTGGTTGGTTCCGGTGCAATAGCGTTGGGTGTGGGCGTCTTGCTCCGAAAGAAGTGGGCCTGGTATCTGACTCTGGGTACCGCGATACTCGAACTTTTTTCGGCGTGCGCGGTGTGCTTCATCCTGTATACGGTGCGGGAGGGCGGCTCGTGGTCGGCCGAATCTCGCCCGGTGTGGCTTGCGCTTTCCGCGGCGTTCAATTTCGTGTATGGAGGATTTGTTCTGTACTATCTTACCCGTCCCCGCATTCGTGCTCTATTCGGGATCTATTCGACCAAAACGTCGTCGTAGTGGGAGGGTCGCGCGGGAGCGCGCCCGAAAGTCGCTCAAAACGGGGCAAAGTAGAAATTGCTGCCCTCATTGCCGAACCAACCGATCGAGAGTCCCTGGTCGATGCTGTCATCTGACTTCGTCATGGCTTCGGCGGTGGCATGGCCGTCGCACCAGACAACGTTGGCGCGATTCCGATGACGGAAGTGGATGGACGGCGTCGGTTCGCCGTACAACGCACCGGCGGCGCTGAGGAATTTGTCGGGCTCTGCAAAGGAATACTCGATCAAGAAAGTCTGGCCGGCGCTGTACTGGGCGAACGCGGTATCACAGAACATGACAGTCGAGCTGGGGCGCGTGATCTCTTCGGGCTTCATGCCGAGCTTGCTGGCCGCTTCGGTATAGCCGAGAACGTAACTGCGCGAGCCGACGCCGAGATAGTTGTACCCGTATCCGCCGCAGCCGGCCTCGAACGCCGCGTCTCCCGAAGTGACGAGGCCCAGGTTGAACGTGGACGGGCAGGCGCGCACGGCCTTGCTGTCCCCCAAGCATGACGATAACGGACCGGAGGTTGAATCGAAGGGGACATCAACGCTGGGACGTGAGCCGTACCAACGAATCAGATTATTGCCCCAGATGTCCGGCGACGCCGGAGCGTAGTAACCGCACTCGGTGGAGTAGGTGAGATTGGCCAAATACAGTTGCCGCAGATTACTCAGGCAAGCCGCCTGGCGGCCGCTTTCTCGCGCCTGGGATAGAGCCGGTAGCAGCAAGGCCACAAGCACACCGATAATCGCGATCACGACGAGCAACTCGACCAGAGTGAAACCCTCCCCCTCACCCTGACCCTCTCCCCCGGAGGGGAGAGTGGATTCCTGATGCAAAGGTCCGGGCGTCTCCTCTACCCTTGGGGGAGAGGATGGGTGAGGGGTACATGTGCGATTCGCCTCACCATAGAGGCTTGTTGGGGAAGCCACGTCAGACTTCATGGCGTCGCTCCGATGCGGTAGAACGCCTTTGTCGCGTTCCCGATGGTATTTGTCAAGGTCAGTGAATTCCCGCTGGCGGTGAAGTTTGACTCGTTCGTCCATGTGGCGGCGATCAGGTTCGTGCAGCTCTGCACAACGTATGTCTGGCCGCTAACCGAGCCGCTGACGCCGATCAGGAACTGATTCTGCGCGAGTTGCAGGCTGGTGATTGTTGGCAAAGGGACCACCAGCGTCGCCACGCCGCGCAGGCAGAAGCCATCGGTCGCAGAATCCGGAGCAGCGACAAGCGCGGGCAATTGCGAGCCGTCATAAAACGGCGAGTAAATCGCATTGCCGAACTGATCGGTGGTGCTCCCGTCGCCGATCACATCGGTCAGGCGGATGTAGCGGATATTGTTCAGGTTCACCGCGCCGCTGATCACCTGGGGGGCATTGGTCAGGATGGACAGGGCGAAGGGCGTTCCGTACTGGAGGGCCGTTGTGCCCGCCAGCCCGTTGATCATGGTGGCGTCCTGGCTGAGCCAGTGCTCCGGGCTGTCCGGGACACTCGCTTGAAACAGGAGGTCGGTATTCAAATACGTGGCCGGAAACCGCGCCCAGTTCGTGTCATCCGAAGACACATCCACGAACGCCAGTTTGGTCCACAGGAAATTGTAGCCGCGCGCCACGGGCACCAGATTCGTGCCGCTATTATAGTAGACATAGTTGGTTCCGCCGCCGCGGCCGGCAAGAGCGGAAGAGGAATCGAGGAATGAATTCTCGAAGACGGCGAAATTCCAGCCAGGACCATTCGGAATCGGCCCGCCAAACGTGACGGTAATGGAGCTGTTATGACCGAGTGCCAGCACGTGTTTCGTCGTGCCGTCCTGCGTGAAGTCCGTCGGCGCGCCGAGGACGGCGTTGCTGATGGAATCGGATTGACCAGCGTTATTGTGGCAGTATCCGCCGCTGTTGGGATCGGGCTGGATGTAATTCTGCCAGCCGGTGGCCCAGCCGACAATACGGGCGTCGTTTGACTGGATGCCTTGATTGTAATCGGGAAACGGGCCGGCGACGGCGCTGATCGCGGTCAGTGCCGCCGCCATTGCCATTGCCAACAGCTTTTTCAAGATCAGCGACCCTGGTTGCGACGTGCTGCTGCAAGTGCGAACAGACCCAGCAACGTCAGCGCAAGCGTTCCCGGCTCCGGAATGGCTTCGAAACCATAGTACTGCGCCGTGCCCGCCTGCCCGGGATTCAGTTGGTCCGTATAGGCGACGTAACCCTGACCACCGACAGAGAACGTGGTGACCATGTAATTGGCATTGGTCAGGCCGGGGATTACGTCGGTTTCCATGCCGGTGGCGGGATCGTAAACCTGCAGGCCGTTGACGGCATACCCCGCCGACCAAATGCGGCCCTGCGAGTCCACCGCCATTGTACCCAGCCCGTTGTCGAACTGGTGTATGAAAGTCCCGTTGGTAATGGAGAGAGCGGAACCGGAGATTGCCAGAGTCAACTGGGCAGCAGTGAACTCATAGACGTTGCCATTGTCCGTATCGCCGACATAGAGATCGCCGGCGGCGTCCTGCGCGAAACCGCCGCTGTACGTCGAGATATTGTCGATGATGACCTTGGTGGTCTCGGTATTCAGATTGACGTAGCTGATCGCATGCGTGGAGTCGGTGCCGTTGAGTCCGCCGACGTAGAGACTGTTGGCATCACGATAGACGCCCGAGTAATTCTGGATCGAGAGGCCGTTCGCGGTGAACGACGGATCTGACGTGGAAGACGGGTTGAAGTTGTACAGATCGCTCGGCCCGAAAGTCCCTCCGCCGGCGACGGCGTGAGTGGAATCCCACACGGCGATGAAGGACGGGTCGGCATTGTTACCCGGCGCCGTGTTGCTGTAGGCGGTGTAGCTGGCCGAGCCGAATGTATTCTGGAGGTAGTAATTCCCTTCATTGGCGAAGATGTAACGGCCATCCGGCAGATTGGCCACGGCTGTGGGGGAATACACATCGGCCAGATTGGGCAATGCATACTGCGTCCAGTCGGCGAAGGTTTTGGATGCGGTAAGCGCCGCAGCGAAGGCTGCAGCCAGCACGACGACGGACAACTTGGAACGGAACATGACATTTCTCCTTTGGTTCGAAGGATTGTTGGATTACGCGTCGGCCGTTATTCTGACTTCTGGCTTTTTACTCCGAAGTATTGAAATACTTCGGAGCAGGCCTACTTGCCCGCCTTCTCCGTTTGGATGGCTTTGCACCCCGAATTTCGGGGTTGGGCTTTCGTAGCCAGTTACAGCAGCGCCACTGTCGCCGAATTTCACGGCGTTCCCTGCACCGACGTGTTACGACACAAACGACTCAAAGAACACGAGCGGAGGGTAGGCAGAGGACGCGACAATTTCAAGAAGATTCGGAATTCTGTCCAGATTCGAGTGAAGGATCGTCACTTGCGCGGTTGCCAATCGGTGGCTACTTCACTATAGAAAAGCATATGAAATTCCGAGTCATCATCGCGCCGGATGAGGATGGGGTGTTTGTGGCCGAATGTCCCGCTCTCTCAGGATGCGTCTCCCAAGGCAAGACCCGCGAGGAAGCAATGGCCAACATCCGTGACGCGATCCAAGGCTACCTTCAGAGTCTGGAAAAACACAGCGAATTGCACAGTAAATGGACCTGACCCTGCGTCGTTCCCACTGGTGGTCAGACCTTGACTCCAACAAATGTGACACTCAGAGATAGAAGTAAATCTGGTCCAAAGACAAGATGGCCTGAAGTGCCCTAGATCTCGTATATTGCTCCGGTTTGGCTACGCCGTGGGCAGCACTGTGCCTAGACATCGACACATCACCAGCCGTAAGGTCGAAATCGCGAAACACGACCGATTGCAAGTACCGGACAAAATTCGCAGGCAAGAGCAGCGAACTCGCAGAGCCCGCCTTTGCCAGCGCCTTTTCGCCAAGATGTTCGGTCAGACGCTTCAGCTTGCTGGTGTGCGTCCCCTTCTCTGAATGGTGTAAACTGCGAAGTATCCCTTCAATTTCTGGAAGGACTGTTTTCAGGCAAAGGATGTATCCCTCCGAGTCGTTTCTCAAATAAGCGTTGATTCCTGCCTGAATTATCGAGCGTTTGCCGCTGAAGGGCTCCTTCGTCCACCACCGCTCAGCTATTTGACCAACCCTGCCCGCATCGAATCTTGCCACAAGCTTGTCAACTGCATCCTTTGGGTCCGCTAGATTCTCGTATGCGTTGGAAAGTTCCCTAAACTCTGAGCCGAGAAGTTCGACGAAAGGAAACCAGCCGTCCTCTTGCATGCGTTCGAAGCGGTCTTTCGCCTCCAAAGTTTTGTAGACGTGTTCAAACATGAGATAGCGGTACAGGTTTCCGAGTGTTTTCGAGAGTTGATCATGGTCCAACTGCGTATTGGGGTCGTGAGCTGTTCCAAAGTCGAAGTAGAGACCAAATTTCCACCAAACCTTTATGCAGCAGATGATCCTGTCGCGAGGCTTGATTTCAATCCCAGGGAAATGGACGTCGCGTATGTCTGCGAGGTCGTCTAGTGTCAACATCTGACCTTTCTCAAACTTTCGCTTCGCCACGGCGGACGCTTGGATTGGCAACTCATTTAGATACACGTCGGCAGACAAATCATCATGGATGAGAATCAAGAAATGGTGGATGTTGTGTACTGTCGTTTTGCACCGGCCTAGCAAGGACATTGTCACCGAGTCCATGAACTTGTAAAATCTCGGATCGTCTGAGGTCAGCGCTTCCCTATACAACACCTGCACCTTTTCGCCACCCTTGGCAGCGGACGCAGCAATACCCATGAGGTTTTCGACCCTGTCCAAGTGAAACGTAGGCTGCATGCTTACTCAATTCTCCGGACGGTTAACGGCGACAGGATTCAGACAATGCGGATTCGACGTGTTTGGCGACGAAATCGATCATCGGGGGACTGAGTTCGTAGGTGACGCCGGGGAATTTCTTGAGGGTTTGCTCGAAGATGAACGGGATGTCCTCGCGCAGGTGCGTGCCGGGAACGAGAAAGAACGCGTAGCCGAAGATGTGGTTGGCGCCGCGGCGGATGAGTTTCTTGATGGCGACGGGAATCAACGGCTTGCCCAACTCCATGAAGCAGGGCTCGATGAGGTCGTAGCCGAGACGTTCGCGGACCTGGTCGACGAGTTGGACCATGATCTCGTTGCCTTCCTTGAGACGCGAGCCATGGGTGAAAATCAGCACGCCTGTTTTCCGTTGCATGGTTACATAGTATAACAGAGAAACCGCGAATGAATACGAATTGGCGCGAATAAAAAATTCGTGTTTATTTGCGTCAATTTGCGGTGTAATAATTGCCTTATCCTATGAGTGACGAGATCAAACGACAATATGTAAACTACCTCTTCTTCAAGGTCGATCCGGCGTGGCGGCGGTTGTCGCGCGAGGAACGGGACCGCGGCAAGAGCGAATTCGAGGGCGTGGTGAAGGATTGGAAGGGGCGGGCGTTGCTCATTCCGTTCAGCACGGTTGGCACGCGGGCGGACACGGATTTCCTGCTGTGGCGGATCAGCGAGCGGCTGGAAGATTTCACGGAAATGAGCACGCAGTTGCTCAACACCAGCCTCGGGAAATGGTGCCAGACGCCGTACAGCTACCTGGGCATGACCAAGCGCTCGATGTATGTGGACCATCACGAACACGAAGGCAGTGAAGGCCGACGCGGCCGCGTGGTGCCGGGACAGAACAAATACATTTTCGTGTACCCGTTTTGGAAGACCAGCGACTGGTATCTGCTGCCGAAGGAAGAACGCCAGCGGATGATGAACGTCCACATCGAGACGGGCCACCGCTACCCGAGCATCAAGATCAACACGATCTACTCGTTTGGCCTCGACGACCCCGAGTTCGTGGTCGCGTTCGAGGGCGACAAACCGGAGGATTTCATCGATCTCGTCATGGAAATGCGCGAGCACGAGGTCCGCAAGTACACGTTGCGCGACACGCCGATTTTTACCTGTATCCGTGGCAGCATCGGCGAGGTGCTCGGCGCGCTCGGATGAGAGGCGAAGTCTTGGTGCTGTCGGCATTCTCATTCATGCAACCGAACCCAGGTCGCGCGCATCCAAAAGTCGAATAATCCGAGAACTGCGAGGTTTGTGGTGGATTTTTGGCAGGGGTTCTGGTAAAGAACACGTCCGCGAGTAGGCCGTCATGGTTATTAGTGTCATTATTCCTACCCTGAACGAGGAGGGGAACCTCCCCGTGACGTTGCGTCAGTTGGCGAACCACCCGGACGTGGAACTGATTGTCGTCGATGGCGGCTCGATCGATCACACCTGCGAACTGGCCCAGGGGGTTACGCCGTACGTCTTCCGCACGCTGCCGAACCGCGCTGCCCAGATGAACCTCGGCGCGCGCCATGCCACGGGTGATATCCTGCTGTTCCTGCACGCGGACACGTTTTTGCTGCCAGGCGCCCTGGAAGAACTCCAGCGGCGGATCATCGGGGACGGGGCGGTGGGCGGGGCGTTTGATTTGCATATCGATTCGCGGCGTCGTCTGTGCAAGCTCGTGGCGCGGGCGGCCAGCCGACGGTCGCGCTGGTTGCGGCTGCCGTACGGCGACCAGGGCATTTTCGTCTGGCGACAGGTATTCGAAGCGCTGGGCGGGTTCCCGGAGATCCCGATCATGGAAGACGTCTCGTTCGCACGGCGATTGCGGCGCGCGGGACGGCTGACGTTTATCGGTTCGGGACTGGTCACCAGCGGACGACGGTGGAATGCCAATGGCGTGGTGCGGACCACGCTGGTGAAGTGGTGGGCGACGTTGCTGTTCCTGTTGCGGGTTCCCCCGCGGCAGATCCGCCGCATTTATGACAGCTGGCTCGTGCCGGGCAAGCCGCGCCGCGGCAAGAGCGAGTTGATTCCGCCCAACCCAAAGAGCCTGCAAGGGCAGCGGTAGTCGCACGCCGACAGAGCGGCGTGGCTACAAAACCCAATCCATCCGACGTTTGCTTCTAGTGCTGGTTGATCACGTCGATCAGGGAGCGCAACCGGCCGAAGTTGGTGCGGTTGAACGGGAAGACGATCCGGTGCAGGTCTTTCAATTCGGGCTCGTTGTCTTCTTCCGGGAGCGGGCCGGACGCGCGGAACTGGCCGCCGTTGAGGCAGATATCCGAGAACCGCGCGTTGAGCGTGCGCAGCAGGTTCTCCGTGACCGGGTATTTCACGCGGACAACGGACGCGTCCTTCACGTAACGGAACGATTGGTAGTTGCTGTAGAACTGCGTGATTTCCGCGCAGGCTTCCTCGACGTCGTCGGTGACCTTGAACAGCGCGAGGTCTTCCTTGCTGACGAGCGCCTCGTCGAGGAGCTGGTCCTCGACGAACCGCCACCATGTCTTCCAGTAGTTGCCGCGCGGGCGGTCGACGAACAGCAGCGGTTTGGGCTGGCTCTTGCCCGTCTGCATCAGCGTGAGCGCCTCGAATCCCTCGTCGTGCGTGCCGAATCCGCCGGGGAACAACACGATGGCGTCGCTCTCCTTGATGAAGCAGAGTTTGCGGGTGAAGAAGTATTTGAAATTGATCAGCTTGCGGTCGCCGGCGATCTCGATGTTCGGCTCCTGCTCGAACGGCAGGCGGATATTGAGGCCGAAACTGTTGTCGCGGCCCGCGCCGCGTTGCGCCGCGCCCATGATGCCTTCCCCGCCGCCGGTGATGACCATGAACCCGCGCTCGACGATGGCCTTGCCGAACGCGACGGCCTGCTGGTACTCCGCCGCGTCGGGCTTGGTGCGGGCGGAGCCAAAGATGGTTACTTTGCGCCTGCCGCGGAACGGCGCGAAGATCTTGGAGGAATAGCGCAACTCTTTCAGCGCAGAGGTGATGACCTTTATATCAAGGCGATCGGCCTTGTCGTCGATCAGCCGCAACGCGGTCTCGATGATGTCCTCGACGAGGTCGGCGTTGTCGAAGCCACCGTGTTGTTGGATGAGTTGCTGGATGAGAGACTGATCCTGATTGGACTGGGACATAAAACTTCCTTATTCGTATTGGGCGGGGAGCACTGCTTGAGTCGAGCTTCGAACCGTCGGTGAGTCGAGGGCCGACTACAGCGTTGCACCCCGCGCGTGTTTGTTTCAGTTGACGATGAAGTGTACTCCATCATGTCGGCATGTAAAGGTATATTTTGGATGGCGAGCGGCACGGTTGCGCTGCTCGGCGGCACAGTCGCTCGCGGATTCGACTTCGCCGATTACGAGCACGGGCGGAGGGAAGAGTTGACTGCAAGCCACCCCGGCGTTCGGGAGAAGATTGCCGCGCTGACGGCCGAGTGACGGGGACCACGAATCGCTTGCAAAGTTCCATGCAAGCAGGTGTACTTCAGGCTGGCATGAAGTGGCTCCACATCTGGTCCGCATGTTTATTCCTACTGGCACTTCCAGAAGGACGAGTTCTGGGTCTGGATGCCAATGCTGTTTCAGTGGCGGAACTGATTCAACTGGGGCGCGCGGACCTGGCTTCCAACCGTTGGGAGGCGGCGGTGAGTCGTTTTCGTCTGGCGTCTGAGACCGAGCCAACAAATTCCACAGCCTACGCTTTGCTGGGGTATGGCTTGGCGAGATTGGATCGGCACCAGGAAGCCGTTGCAGCTTTCGAAACAGCCCTGGCGATGAACCCGCAGAAGACGAATTCCTGGTATCACCTGGGTGAGAGCTACTCCGCGTTGGGAAACTGCGAAAAAGCGGCAGATGCCTACGAGAACTACGTCGCCTTGGAACCCAATAGCGAGAGCGGCTACTATCGACTCTACTATTCATTGTATCGGCTGAAACGGTACGACGAAGCGGAGGATGCCTGCCAGCAAGCGATTGCGATCAATCCCACCAATTCTGTTTATCGTGCTGACCTGGGTTATTGTCAGGGGCAGCTTAAACAGTATCCGGAAGCGGTCGCGTCACTGCAGCAGGCGGTGTCGCTGAATCCGGAAGACGCGGAGGCCTGGCTTTGGTTGGGGATTTGCCAGTATCGCGTGAAAGCGTACGAGGATGCGGTCACTTCGCTGCGACGGTGTATTGCGATACAGCCGACGAATTTCGATGGTTACGACTGGCTGGGCAGCAGCCTGCATATGCTTCATCGCAACGACGAAGCGGCGGCCGCGTTTCAAAAGGCGCTGCAGATCCGGCCGGATGATTTCAACATGAACTACTGGCTCGGCCGGAGCTACTCGGCGCTCGGCCGTTACGAGGATGCAGCCGATGCCTTCCAACGGGCGGCGCAAATCAAGCCCGATGATTTCTCCGCCAATGATTGGCGGGGCACTACACTGGTGCGGTTGGGCCGGTTTGAGGAAGCGGCGGTGAGCCTGGAGAAAGCTTATGAGATCAATTCGGCTGACCGGAGCCTGCGACACGAGCTATTTATGTGCGACCTGGTGTCATCGCGGTACGAGAACGCATATCGGTTGTACCCGATGGTCTTCGTGTTTGGCGGGGGCGCATTCCTGCTGGGCTATCTCATCGGGTTCGCGGTTCTCCTGCGTTTCAGCCTGAAGATTTCGGATGCAGCGGCTCCCGGGTTCCGGTTTTCCCTGGCGTGGCTCGTTCTCTTTTTCGAAGGGCAGGTCGGTTTCATTTTCTGTTTGGGATTGCTCTCCCTCTTCCGATTCTCTGAGAGTTTCCTGTTGGGGATCACCCTGGCCGGCCTTCCGATCATTGCCGCCGCCACCTACTCATTCCCGCGCCAACCCTGGGGAAGGCCGTTTGCCGCGCCGCTGCGGCTGGGGACGCCGACGATCATGGGCCTGTCATTACTGGGGTTGGTCGCGACGCGCGTATTCAGTTCCTGGTGCATGGAGTGGATATCCCGGGCGATGCACCGATCCGTCGAGGTTCAGGATATACTTCCCTATATTCAACACGCGCTGGCTGGTGATCCATTCACGGCGGTGTTGTCCGTCGTTGTGGTTGGGCCGATGGCCGAAGAAATCATCTTTCGTGGCCTGATGTATGGAGCGTTTGAGAGACGGATCGGTGCGGGATGGACGATCCTGGTCAGTTCGGCGCTCTTCGCGTTTGTGCACCTTCAACCAATGTATTTCATTCCCATCTTCTGCCTTGGGATTGTACTCGGTTGGGCGCGGTGGAAGGCCGGCTCGCTCGGGCTGCCGATACTTCTTCACGTTTTGAACAACGGCAGCGCGCTGCTATTGCTGAAATTCCTCGGCAAGGGCATTTAGCGACGACCCGGTTACCCCGGGCGAAGCGTGATTTCATAGTGGCCCGGCCGTCGTCTTCGGGGCGAGGTTGCGATAGACTTGGGGGGTGCAAAGGCCGGTCATTTCCGAGTCGTTGGTGAGCGCGTTGCGCGAGGCGCGGTCGGTGGTGGTGCTGACGGGAGCGGGAGTGTCGGCGGAGAGCGGGATACCGACGTTCCGCGATGCGATGGACGGGTTGTGGGCGAAATTCGATCCGCACGAGCTGGCGTCACCCGAAGGGTTTGCCCGCGATCCTGAGACGGTGACGCGCTGGTACGATTGGCGGCGGGCGAAATGCAGGGCGGCGAAGCCGAACGCGGCGCACCTGGCGTTGGCACGGTTGGAGGAGCATCTCGCGGCGGAGGTGCGTGCCTTCACGTTACTCACGCAGAATGTGGACCGGCTGCATCAGGCCGCGGGGAGCCGCAACGTTGTCGAGCTGCACGGGACGATCTGGGTGTGGCGCTGCACGCGGTGCGGCATCGAACGCGAGGAACGTGGCGGGCCGTTTACAGACCATCCGCCGCGGTGCGCGTGTGGTGGGGCGCGGCGGCCGTCGGTGGTGTGGTTCGGCGAGATGTTGCCCGAGGACGCGATGCAGACGGCGGGCGACGCGTTGGAGGCATGTGACTTGTTTTTCTCGATTGGCACGAGCGCGGTGGTCGAGCCGGCGGCGAGTTTCATCCACCACGCGCGGCGTCACGGCGCGAAGACGGTGGAGATCAATCGTGAACGGACGCCGATTACGCCGGTCGTGGATTGGTCATTGCTAGGAAAGGCGGGGGAGATTCTGCCCGAAGTGGTCAGGAGGACGTTTGGGATTTGAGGGGCGAGCGGTTGAGGGCGAACAGCTGAAACTCAGTCGGTGCCGGTTGCGCGCTTTCGGCCACGAGTCCGACATTGGCAAATTACAGAATTGCCACAGTAGTGGAGGAAATTGGGCGAACCTTACTTCGTCTTTTCTTGTCCGAGCTTGCGCAACTTGGCTGCTAGATCGTGGGGTACACGGAAGACCATTATTTTGCCTCGCTTCTCCATGGTCAGTAGTTCTTGCGCGTGCAATCCAAGCAGATCGGTGCGTGCCGTCTGGTACACCACATCATGACTCTTCTGATGGCTCCCAATTGTGTACTCTTGATATGGGTGTTTTAGTGCATGGCGGATTACCTCCGATTGCCGGTGATTGAACCGCCGTAACGCCTTGACCTTGGATTCGAGTTCCACTACCTCAGCCGTCTTGCGGTCAATGTAGGCGTGCAACTCCACGATGGCGCGGCGAATAACCTGTGTCTGCGCCACGATGAAGTAGGTCAGATCATTGCTGTCGGATTCGGTGTATAGAAACGAGCGGGCATACTTTACCGGCGCTTTCCGCAGAATCGCAGATATGGAGATAAACTCGAACAACCAGAATCCACGGTGCAGCATCCCCCAATAGAAGAGCGCTCGTGCCGTTCGTCCGTTTCCGTCCACAAAGGGATGATCATATGCCAACCAGAAATGCAGGATGATGGCCCGAACCACCGGATGAATGAAGTAGCCCGGAGTCTTCTCATTGGCGAAATCGCACATCGCCTGAATGCGCTGTTCCAATTCCCCTGCCAAGGGTGGCTCGTGGTACACCTCACCCTCCATATCGTCCACCACAATGTTCTGATCGGGACGGCGAAACCGCCCGGCCATTTCCGGGTCATCGAGTGTTTTCTCCGTCACCATCCGGTGCAGTTCCAACACCAAATCCGTCGTCATCTTTTGATCTTTTATGTCCACGATGTGTCGCATTGTGATGTAATTATTCAGAATCATCTGCTCGCTCTTGTCGCGTGGTGAACGACCGGTGCGAATCAATTCTTTTGCGACCTCACGGGTTGTGACCGCTCCCTCCAATTGGCTGGATGTGATTGCTTCCTCCATTAGCGACCGAACTAAGTACTGGTCTCGTGTCTGCGGATTGTTAATTGGTTCTGGCACTTGCAACGAGCCACCGGCCCCACAGTCGATGTTGTGAAGCTCTTCGAGTACAAGATCAGGGACGAAGAACCGGAAATACTCGCCCACCCGGTCTCCTAGGGGTATTGCACGCAACTGTCCAAACCGTTGCATCTTCAATGCCAGCCACCATTCCTGTACTGTCAATCCCTTCGGCGGTTTCAGATGACGTAGTTTGTCCCAATGAAGATAATGTCGTGCCATGTATTCCGAAGGCACGGCCATTAGAATCTTGGTCATCTTTTCTGGCCGCCCAAACTCCTTGAGCAAGCTCGACACCGGCGGCGGTATTTGTGGTTTTCGTATGAGCATTTGGTCTCCTACTAATTTAATACTAATGAATACTAAATTAGTATTTTGCTTGGGTCAACTACTAATTTGGTATATTTTAGCTTTCAATTAGTAGTTGGTTCTACGCGGTTTGCCGCGTCCCCGTCCTCAGGATTACGGAGGACGGCGCTGGCGGATGACTCCGTGGTAGAGGTCGGCCATGGGGAAGATGAGGTCGCAATCGTTCCATAATGTCCCGGGCCTTTCCGTTCATGCCCGGAGGGCGCCGAAGTATTCCCACAACGGGCCGACGACACCCCGTTGGCGGAGCTGGTCGGTGATGGCGGCAAACCCCGGTGGCAATGGGCCGACGATCCAGTGGGAGGCGCGCCGGCCAAACTCGGCGAGTTGGTCCAGGAGCTGGGCCTCGGTCAGAGCGGGCGAAATGTAATAGGCGGGATCGAGCAGGTCGGTATCCGGCGGCAGGATTCCTTCGCGTTGGGCGCGGGAGAACAGGGCCGTGCCGGGATAGATGCGCATGCCGGCCAGGGCGAAGACGATCGCGCCGGTCAGGTGTTGCGAGTTCGCGAAGCCGGTTTGGAGCGTCGCCGCGGTTTCCCCCGGGCCGCCGCACATGACGAAGTGGCTGCAGTGAACCCGGGCCGCGCGCGCCAGCCGGGTGGACTCGACGATGTCGGCGAAGGTGAATGTCTTGCCGTATTCGGCGAGCACCTCGTCGCAGAAACTGTCGGCGCCGAATTCGATGTGGGTCAGCCCGGCCTTCGCCATCAGCGTCATCAATTCCGCCGTCAGGTTCTTCGGGCGCAGGAAACAGGTCCACGTCAGCCGGATCCCGCGGCGCAGAATGGCTTCGCAGATGCCGGCGACATGGTCGTTGCTGAGGTTGAAGACGGCGTCGGCGATGAAGACGTGTTTGGCGCCCTGCCGCTGAATGGCGGCCAGTTCGTCGGCGACGGCGTCGGGCTGGCGTCGGCGATTGTCGCGGCCTTCGATCAGCGGGTAGGTGCAGAAACAGCAGGGCAGACTGCAACCGCGTTGCGTCGAGATGTTCAGCATGGAACTGCGTTTGAGGTAGAAGTCCACGAGGTCCTGCGGGCGTTCGGCGGGTCCGAGCGACGCGGGCTCGACGGGGACGCAGGGATTGATGACAATCTTCCCGCTGCGGCGGTGAACCAGGCCTGGGATGGCGCCGGGGTCGGCGCCCGCGGCCAGGGCGTTGATGAGGCGGTCGAACGCGACTTCGCCGGCGCCGTGGATGCCGTAATCGGCGTCGGTCAATCGGAACAGTTGTTCGGGGAAAATGGAAAAGGCGCTGCCGCCAAGGACAATCGGGCAGGAGCACAGCCGGCGGATCGTCTGGCAAAGTGTGACAGCGTCACCGAAGTAGGTTTGGCGGCTGACAAACTGGACATCGTCAATGTTGCGCAGGGAAATCCCGACGATATCCGGGCGAAACCCGGCGAGGATTTTCTCGATTGGCTCGGTGGCGGCCTGGCAATCGTGGACGCGCGTGGTGTGGCCGGCGCGGTGGAGGGCGGCGTCGAGGTGCGCCACGCCCAGGGGGAAGACCGGGTACGGCTGGTCGCAGCGGTTCTGGCTGATCAACAAAATCCGCGAAGGCATCGCTGGGATTGTAGGAGCGGCCGGTTGGAAAGCAATGGAGAACACCGGAAAGAGAACTCGGGAGACAGAGGGGGCAGGTTGCTCACCACGAAGTTGCGAAGGACACGAAGGCGGGGGCGCGGCGTCTCGTCCGACTCGATTCCCCACGGAGGGGAGAGGAGACGGAAATCGCCGCGCGTCGGGTCCTCGGCAAGCTTGTCGAACGGTCTCGGGCTGACTACACTTGAAGTCTGACCGGTGAACAACCAGCGGCAATCAAGCTCATTCATTCCAATGGCTGAGGCACGCGGCGATGAAGAAACGAATACTCAGAATAACAAGAGAGAACGCCGAATTTCAGGTACTGAACGCTCTCAAGACAAATCGGGAGAAACGAAATAAAGCGGGGTTTCTCTTCGAAGGTGTTCGGAATATAAACAATGCCGTCACCTACGGATGGAGAATCAAATCCTTTCTCTATTCATCCGAAAAGGGTTTGTCGGGATGGGCGCGCGGCATTTTGGGAAACTCCAACGCGGAAACATATTACGACCTGTCTCTCGACCTCCTCCGCCGGTTGAGCAACAAAGACGAGACGTCCGAACTGCTGGCCGTGGCGGAAATGAAACCAGACGATCTCAAAAGGATTCGCGTGGACGGCAAGCTGTTGGTGGTTGTGTTTGACCGGCCATCCAGCCCGGGGAATCTCGGAACCCTGATTCGTTCCTGTGACGCCCTGGGAGTTCACGGTCTGATCATTACGGGCCATGCGGTTGATTTATATGATCCGGAAACGATCAGCGCCACCACGGGTTCTCTGTTTTCACTGCCGATTGTTCGATTGTCTTCACAAAAAGAATTGATGCCCTGGATTGAGGAGATCAAGAACCAATTTCCAGACACGGAAATAATTGGTACGGACGAAAAAGGCAGCCAGACCATCCATGGGCATGATTTCACCAAACCGACGATTCTGTTGGCCGGAAACGAAAAGTCGGGACTGAGTGCTGGATATAAAGAGGTTGCCGACGAAATGGTAAAAATTCCGATGGTGGGTTCTGCGAGTTCACTGAACGTTGCGGTGGCAACGTCAGTCATTATTGCGGAAATCAAGAGACAACGATTGGCAGGCTAGAAAGGGTCTCTCCTGTTGTAAGCCCATACACCATGGCGCAATCGACGACAATGGCTACGATAGAAGAAATAACAGAATATGCTCACAACGGCCAACTGGAAGACTGGATAGATGTTTTTCTGCGCGCAGACGGAAACAATGTTCTCCTGGCTGACGGACTCAAAAAGCGAAAACGATACTGGATTGGTCCCGTACAATTTCCCTTGAAGAGACTGATGCGGTGCTGTGGTCCTGAAGAAGAGATGGAATACAGAGAATCGTTGGAGAATTGGAACACGAAGGTTGATGCGCTTATCCAGCATATCAAATCAGAGGGAGAGCTCGCGCCCGTTATCGCGCAGTACGGCAATGGCACCTTCTCGATTCGAGACGGCAATCATCGTTTCGGAGCGTATGAGAAGCTCGGTCTGGAAAAATACTGGGCTCTCATCTGGTGCGATTCGGAGGAAGAATTGGAGAAGCTGAAACACATCGTTAATTATGAACTCTAAAACGTTCTTCATCAGCGGATCTCCTGGATGTGGTAAAACACCGATCATTGCACGCCTCAAGTTTCTATTGGGTCAAGGTTTTGACGTTCGTGACTTTGATGAGTGATCCGTCAGGCGATACGCGGTAGACGAGCTGGCTTGGCATGACGACCGGGGCGAGTACGACCGCGGAGCGCCGCGTCGGGGGACGCGGCCTACAGCCGACGGTCGTGTGGGGTTGCCGACGTGAAACGGCACAATTCAACTGAGGACTGCCCCCTCACCTTAATCCTTTGCCGCCTCAGCACTGCCAGCGGCTTCTCGTCGGACTCGATTCCCCCCGGAGGGGAGAGGAGACAGAAAGCGCCGCGTGGGGGGACGCGGCCTACAACGACTGAGGCGAAGCGGCCTACAGCCGACGGTCGTGCGGGAGCCCGACCCTCCAATTCAGGATCGGCGCGCTGGGACAGCACGCCCTACCAACGACCGAAGCGACGCGGCCCGCTTGGAGAGCGGGCCCTACCGCAGGGAGCGGTCGTGGCGGAGGTTTTCGACGATCTGGCGGGTGGCCTTGGATTTGTTGAGCGTATAGAAGTGGAGGCCGTCGACGTTGGCGGCGAGGAGTTCGCGGCATTGGCGGGTGGACCAGTCGACACCGTAACGGAGGACGGCGTCGGGGTCGTCGGCGATCGGGTTGAGTTCGATGTGCATCTGTTCGGGGATGGCGGCGCCGCACATGGCAGTGAATTTGTTGATCTGGGCGACGTTGGTGACGGGCATGATACCGGCGATGATCGGGACGGTGATGCCGATGTCCCGGCAGCGATTGACGAAGCGGAAGAAATGGGCGTTGTCGAAGTAGAGCTGGGTGATGATGAAATCGGCGCCGGCATCGACTTTGGCTTTCAGGCGTTTGAGATCGGTGTCGAAGTCGGGGGCTTCGGGATGTTTTTCGGGATAGCCGGCGCACCCGAGACTGAATTTTTCCGCGAAATGTTTGCGCAGGTGGCGGATCAGGTCGACGGCGTTCTTGAAATCGGGGAACCAGCCTTCGGGGGGTTCGGGCAGATTGCCGGGTCGGTCGCCGCGCAGGGCAAGGACGTTTTCGATGCCGTGGGTGGCGAAGTTCTCGAGGATGCCGTCGATGTCTTTCAGGGTTTGGCCGACGCAGGTGAAATGGGCCATGGCTTCGAGCTTGAATTGTTTTTTGATCTTGAGCGTGACCTCCAACGTGCGGGCGCGGGTGCTGCCGCCGGCGCCGTAGGTGCACGTGGCGAAGGTTGGGCGCAACTCGTGCAGGCGCGAGAGCGTGTCGAGCAGATTGGCCATCGCCTCATCGGTTTTTGGAGGAAAGAACTCGAAGGAGACCGTTGGCCGCGTGGTCTTGAGGATGTCGCTGATTTTCATGGGGTTGTTTGTCGGGACAGCGTCACGATTTGGCAGTATGTACTTAACGCAAACCGGGCGTCAAGCAGGCGGTGGCCGGCTTCGGATTGCGACGAGCATTCGTAGCGTGACACAGGGTCAACATGAACCGGCGGCTGTTCACCGTCGAAGGCCTGCCCTCGGCAAAGATCAGGGAGATCAAGCGGTTCACGCCCTCACAATGGGCGAAGGCATGTCAGACTCGATCAACGCAAACCGCGAAACGAGTTTGATTCAAGAAAGCGGGACTTCAGTTCCCATACCCAAGCATGCCGAAATTAGAAGCGCAGCCAGGGATGGTTCACCGAGTCGTGAACGAGGCTTCGGTTGTTTCGTTACCGTCTAGTCCTTACGGCTGGGCCCCTCATTTTCTCATTACGGCACCAGCCGCACGCGGTAGTATCGTGACGGCGTGTTGGTTGCCCCGCCGAGATCGAGGTAGTTGGTCGTACCGAGGCTTTGACCGGGAACGGCGACCGTGGAGGTGAAATCGCTGAAATTGTTCGTGTAACTGCCATTCGGTGGCGGCGCGTTGGTCTGCACCACGTAGCTGCGGCCTCCGACGGTCGTCCAAGCAAGGTTGACGCTGCCAGTCTGATTGGTGATGCCGGTGACACGGAAGTACGAGGCATCCACGACGGTGCCGTGATTGACGAAGCCGGAATGGAAGTTCGTTGAGCCGTCCATGATGTCGATGACGCCGTTGTTGATGACCGGGCCGTACGACTCGATGACGCTGCCGTTTTCGGCGTGCATAATGCCGTTGTTGGTGACGATACCGGTGAAGGTCAGGGTTCCGCAATCGGACAGGATCGTTCCGCCCGGATCAACTTGGACCGGCCCGGTCACGGTGCCGCAACCCGAGAGCACGGCGGCATTACTGATTTCCAGGCTGGTGAACAAATGCACCCCGCCCTGCAAGACGAAGTTCGCCGCGTCCGTGCCGTCGCCGACCACAAATGGCATGCCATTGGTCGCCTGCGTGTTGGCCGAGTACAAGGTGCCGGCGCTGAAGGCCACCACGCCCAGGTTGGTTAACGAGCCGATGCTGGGTTCCAGCACGAGATTGGCCAGCGTGACCGTTCCCCCGTCGAGCACCAGCGCGCCGTTGTACACGTCCATCTCACCCCACTCGAACTGATTCGACTCCAGCATCAGGCTGCCACCTGTCATGTTGACATAACACGGGGCTGCGGACCCCTCCCCAAGAAAGATGTACGTGGCGAGGACCGAGCCTCCCGGCCCGATGTTCAGCTCGTCCCCGCCGTAGGCAGCGGCACCAATGTAGATTTGACCCTCGTTCTGAATATTCGTGTACTGGCTCGATACCAGATTCCACGTTGCTCCGCCGCCGCTGACCGTTACCTGGTTGCTCTCTCCTGAAATCAAATCGATATCGCCAATGGCGCTGTAAACCGTGCCGCCATTGGTAATGATCAACTGGGCGCCGATAGCCTCATCGTAGCCGGCCGCCATCTGCAGCGCGTTCCAAACCGACCCCGTCCCGGTCACGATCGCCACGGTTTGTATCTGGCCTCCGCCCACTACCGTGCCGCCATTCGTGACGATGAGCATCCCGTAATCCAACAGCGTCGAGTTGCTCCAGACGGAACTCGCGCCACTCACGATGCCCGTGCCCGCCATGACCGTATAACCGGACAACGCGGTCCCTCCGTTGACAAAAAACAGCCCATCGATCGCGGCATACCCGATGTTCATTGTGCCGACGTTGGACGCGTCGAGCACCGCGCCGGGCCCCACTTGCACGGTACCGTCGATATCGAACGTCCCCACATTCAGCAACCCGATCTGCACCGCCGCGTTGGTGATAATGGCGGCAGCATTGGTGCTGACGTACACATTGATCATCGTGAACGGGCTGCCCGCCGGCGTGTTCTCGATCAGGAGCGTGTTGGTCGATCCGGACGGTCCGGACACGGTGAGCCCGAAGTTGGTCACGCTGCCGGGGGCGGACGCGAAGGTGTTGGATGACACGGTCACGGTTTTCGACACGGCGTTGGTGATCAGGATGGCCGCATTGGTCGGGGATGGGGTAACACCGAGCGACCAGTCGGCGGCCTGCTCCCATGGTCCGCTGCTGGTCACGTTCCAACTGTTCGTCGTCCCCTGGTCTGACAGGGTGGGTCCATGGAAAACGGCCCCGCCGTTGGTGAAACCCGTGGTCCCGGCGTTGAAGAATATCCCATACACCTCAATGATCCCGCCGCCGCTATTGCCAACGAAGCCGCGGTTGCTGAGACCGTTGGCAAAGGTGAGCGTGGCCCCGTTGACGTTGGCGCTGATCGTGCCAAAGTTGACAGTGCTGCCCGTGATCGTGCCCGAGCCGGTGAGAAGATTGCCAGCACCATTGGTCACGGCGGCCTGAACGACACCATTGGACAAGTGAAGCAGGTTGTTGCCATTCGGCCCGAGGGTCACCGTTGTCGCGATCACCCGTCCCCCGGCCGTCACGAACAACTGATTGCTCGGTCCCCCCTGGCCGATCGTCAGCGGGCCGGCATTGTTCCAAACCGAACCACTGCCGGTCACCGTGGCGGTGTTGTTACTGCCAGCGGTACCGCCAAATCCCAGAACATAGCCGAGCCAGCCGTTGGTATCGAACAGGACGCCACCGTTGCTGATGGCCAGTGCATTCCCATAACTGTACTGGCCCACGTAGAAAGCGCTCTCGTTGCTCCAGATCGATCCGGTGCCGCTGACCAACGCGCTATTGCTACTGGCAGGCCAAAAGGTCCCGTCTCCCAGGTAACATCCGTTTGTGCCGCCAAAGACCACGCCGCCATTGCTCACCACCAGACGATTGCCGAAGCCGCCGGCCCCAACTTCAAAGTCCAACGTGTTGTACCATAACGAGCCCGGACCCGACACCACGGCGAGATTGTTCGTACCATAGTTGTAGGCAACATACCCCAAACCGCTGTACACAATACCCCCGGCGGTGACGGTGAGGACGTTGCTGAAGCCCAGGTCGCCGATGTACGTTCCGGATATGTTCCCGTTTGTCAATGTCGAGCCCGGTCCAATGACGGACACCGAACTATTGGTGCCGCCCGTGGAGAGACCGCCGAACACGGCGCCGCCGTTGCTAATGGTCAGGGAATTACCGAACCCTCCCGCGCTGCTCAAAACGACAGCGCTGTAGGCATTGCTCCAGTCCGAGCCCGGGCCGGTGATCAGGACTGAGTTGCTGTTGGCCCCAGCAAAGTAACCGATGACGGCGCCATTGCTATCGATCACCGCGCCACCGTCCTCGATGATCAGGCTGTTGCGTGCCCCTTCGTAACCGAAGAACAAGACATTCGTGTTGATCCACTGTGAGCCGGCGCCCGTGACGATAACCGTGTTATTGCTGCTGGGCAGGTACGTGCCGACGTAGCTGTTGCTGCTGAACACGGTCCCGCCGTTGGACACGATCAATTGATTGTTCGCGCCCATATAGCCCATGAACAAATTGGTTATGGTGGTCCACGTCGAGCCCGCTCCGTTGATAATCACGACGTTGTCCGGGCTGGCATTCGAGTAGCCGATGACGCCGGTCCCGTCGATCACCGCGCCGCCATTCGTCACCCGCATCTGGTTCGTGCCGCCATATAAACCGACGTACACGTACTGCGTATTGGACCAGACCGAGCCCGTCCCATCGATCAGTGCGGTATTGTCGTCACCGGAAGCCGTGTCGGCCAGTATGCCATACTCGTCGAACACCGTGCCTCCGTTTGATATGACCAGCAGGTTCCCCGGCCCCCCATTGCCGATGTAGGTATTGAAGGTGTTGCTCATCACGGAGCCCGTGCCGCTTACGACAATCGTGTTGTTGCTGCTGGTCGAAAAGGTCCCTGCAAAACTACTGAGAGCATAGGCCGCCCCGCCGTCGAGCACCAACAACTGGTTCGACGAGCCAACATAGCCGACATAAATCCCATTGGTCGTTGACCAGACCGAACCGCTGCCCGTGATGGTCGCGGTGTTGTTGCTGCTGCCGGTGGTAATCAGAGCCAGATACCCATTTCCGCTCCACACCGAGCCGCCGTTCGACACGATGAGCTGGTTGAACGACCCATTGTACCCCACGGCCGAAAACAGCGTGTTGGTCCAGACAGAACCGGCGCCGACCACCCAGGCCGTGTTGTAGGAGCTGGCATTCGTGTATCCAATGGAGCTGGTTTGATCGAACACGCCGGCGCCGTTGGAAATGATCAGCACGTTCCCCGACCCTCGAAAACCAAGGAATGTATTGAAAGTGTTGCTCACCATGGAGCCGTCACCGCTGAGGACGACGGTGTTGTTGCTGCTGGCGGGGCCGACGCCGAGATAGATGCTATCGTCGTACACAAACCCGCCGTTAACGACGAAGAGCTGGTTCAGTGCGCCGAGGTTGCCAACGCAGAGCTCGTTGGTGTTCACCCACTCCGAGCGGATTCCTGTGACCGTCGCAGTGTCCTGGGCGCTCTGGTTCGTGTAGGCGAGGAAGCCAACCGAGTCGTATACCGTGGCGCCGTTCGAGACGATCAACTGGCTGGCGTTGCCTCCGTAGCCGACCACCGTGTTGAGGGTGTTGCTCATGACCGAGCCGCTGCCGGTGATGAGAGCGACATTGTTGGTGCTGAGCGGGTCGTATCCAATCCGCGTCTCGATGGTCGCGGTGCGACCGCCATTGGCGACGATGAGCATATTCGAGGAACCGACGTAACCAATGTAGATGAAGTTTGTGCTCGACCACACCGAGCCGGTGCCGACGACGGAAACGATGTTGTTGCTGCTGACACTAAACCAGGCGACGTAGTTGGTGGCGCCGAACACGCGGGCGCCGTTGCTCACGATCAATTGATTAAAACTGCCTTCGTATCCGACGTACAAGGCGGCGGTATTCGACCAGACCGACCCCGGGTCGCTGACGAGCGCCACATTTCCGAAGCTCGAATTGGTGAAGCCGATGACACCCGACTCGTCGAACGCATAGGCGCCATTGGAAACCGTGAGTTGGTTGTCGGGGCCGTCCAATCCCAGGAACGTGTTAAAGGCGTTGCTGAGGACCGACCCGGCCCCGGATACCACCATGGTGTTGCTGCTGCTGGTCTCGGAGTATCCGAGATAGACGCTCAGATCGTTGGCGACCCCGCCACCCGAAATCGCCACTGTGTTCGAAGAACCGTTGAAGCCGACATACACCGCATTCGTGGTCGCCCACACCGAGCCGGTGCCGATGACGGACACCTGGTTGTTACTGCTGAGCGTGCCGTCAGCGAGGTAGCTGTCACCGGCCCAGAGGGTCCCGCCGTTGCTCACGACCACTTCATTATCCGCGCCATTGTAGCCCACATACAGGAAAACCGCGTTGCTCCACATCGAGCCCGAGCCGGTAACCAGTGCGGCATTCCCATTGGCGTTGCTAAAGCCCATCGTGCCGGCCTGGTCGAACACCCGGCCTCCGTTCGTGAGGATGAGCTCGTTACCGGTGCCAAGAAAGCCCACGTACAGGTTGGTGGCATTCTTCCAGGTCGAACCGGTGCCATTGACAATGGCGGCGTTATTACTGCCGCCGGTGGCGTACCCGAGAACGCCCGAGCCGTTGGACAGAACGCCGCTGGCGGTGATCTGCAAGGTGTCGGCGAACGTGTTGCTGCCGACGATGTAGAAAGTGTCGAGCCAGTTGCTCGTCACCCCGCTGATCGTCTGCGTCTGGAAATTCGCGGTGAATTGGGCAAGTGCGGATTGAATCGTTAGAAAAAAGGAAAGCGCAGTGACGGCACACGCAATGAGCGCTGCGCTGCGACCGGACCAAACCGACTCCGAGACTGTCCGAGACTCGCCTTTGCTTCTCATCCGCCACCCGACCCTCACATCACAAACGAGCGAGGTGCGACGCCAGCCACACCACGCTTCCGCCGCAGCGCAGTACAGCACAGGCGAGCCCCAAAATCAATCACGAACTGGACCGATGTCAAACCGCGAACCGGTCGGGAAAACCGTGCGGCCGGCTTCAGGAATCAGACGTGGTCGCTCAGACGGACACGAAACAGCAGAGGCGCGGCTTCGGCGCTACCAAAGCCCGCAAGCAGGGACCCATTCGACAAACCGCCTTCGCCAAGGCTATGGCGGACAGGGCTCAGGGCAGGCAACTTGCGCCATCAAGGCGGGGGCGAGCGACGGGACAGCCAACGGCTGGGCAGTATGTACTTAACGCAAACCGGGCGTCAAGCAGGCGTAGCGGCTTTCGGATTGCGACGAGCGTTCGTAGCGTGATACAAGGTCAACATGAACCGGCTGCTGTTCACCGTCGAAGGCCTGCCCGCGGCGAAGATCACGGAGATCAGGCAGTTCACGCCAGCGGCGTGGGCCAGGGCCAAAGCGAAGGCGAAATGGGGCGCTCCGGCGGCTTAACCAAGTCGGCAGACGGTCTAGTTCAACCTCCCGTTGTTAACTTCTACGCCGTGTCGGGTGCGGGCTCCCCAGCTGCGTACAGCTCTTCGTCATGAATTTTGCATCGACGACCAGCCGCTGTCTTCGACCAGATCAAGGGTTCGCACCCGAAATCAGCGCCCAGTACGACAGCACACACTTGTAAGTGAAGCTCTTGGTTTTGAACTTTCCATTAACAGCTGCATTGACTTTCCCACTAACGGTAATCGTCGCCTTGTTCGGTACGCCATACTGCACGGCGGCATCGCATTTCGTAACGCGTTGGACATCGAGCGAGAGGTCGTCAAGCGAAACCCCGTCTTCGGCAGCCAGACTTTGAATCCAATTTCTCAACATGCTTTCAATGGTTGAAAGACCATTGGCGTCAAGGGCAAACACCATCTGCTTGCCCTGCTTCACGAGCGCATAGGTTCCAGTGTAATCATACTGGCCATCCTGCAGATCAAAGGTTCCGGCATCCGATAACGTATTGGTCGCCAGTATTACGGAGGTGTCGTTACCCAGGCCACCGACGCTCAATTTTGCCGATGAAAGAATCTGGTAGACTGCAGCAGCGTTCCCACTGGCGGACTGCGTGACTGTAAACGTTTGCCCGGCAATTGTCATCGTGCCCGTGAGAGCGTTGGTGCTCGTGTTGGCGGCGACGCTGAACTGAACCGTCCCATCGCCGGAGCCGCTGCCGCCAGAGGTGATCGTGATGAAACCGTTGTTGCTGATCGCCGTCCAGGCGCAATTGCTGCCTGCCGTCACGTTCACCGAGCCATTGCCGCCGCTGGAAGAGTACAACGCCGCGGTCGCCGACAGCGTGTACGTGCAGGGGGTTGGGGCTAACTGCGTGACTGTAAACGTTTGCCTGGCAATCGTCATCGTGCCCGTGAGAGCGTTGGCGCTCGTGTTGGCGGCGACGCTGAACTGAACTGTCCCATCGCCGGATCCGCTGCCGCCGGAAGTGATCGTGAGGAAACCGCTGTTGCTGATCGCCGTCCACGCACAGTCATTGGACGCGGTCACGCTCACGCCGTCGGAGCCGCCCGCCGCGCCGAACGCGGCAGTGGTTGGGTCGATCGAAAAGGCGCAGGTGGTGCCACCGCTTGCGGAGATTAGCAGATTGCCGCTCGCGCCAAAACAGCCGCCCACGAGGAGGTAGTAGGTCGTGCCCGCGCTGCCGGTGAAAGTCACCGTCGAGCACAAGGTGCCACTGGCATCATCATCATTGCAACCGACCTCCGTGAGCGCCCCACAACTGCCCGAATACACGGCCAGTACCGTGTCGTAGTCGCTGCCGTCCGTGGTCACCGTGATCGGCCCGTCGCTCGTCGCTGTCATTGTGTACCACACGGCGCCGTTAACGCCATAACTGCAGTCGGGATACAGCCCCCCGTCACCGGTCGCACCGTCCGTGTTCATGGTGGCGCTGCCCGGATTCGACAACCTGATCGCCCCGCTACACTGGCCATTAGCCGGGGGCGACCCCACCGAGATTTGCAGATTGCCGCTCGCGCCAAAACAGCCGCCCACGAGGAGGTAGTAGGTCGTGCCCGCGCTGCCGGTGAAAGTCACCGTCGAGCACAAGCTGTCACTGGCATCATCATCATTGCAACCGACCTCCGTGAGCGCCCCGCAACTGCCCGAATACACGGCCAGCACCGTGTCGTAGTCGCTGCCGTCCGTGGTCACCGTCAGCGGCCCGGTGCTCGTCGGCGTCACCTTGTACCACACCCCGCCAGCGGTAACGCCGTCACCGCAACTGGGAATTGGACCTGCGCCAGAGATCGCATCGACCGTGCTCATGGTGGCGCTGCCCGGATTCGACAACGTGATCGCCCCGCTGCACCAGTTGTTAGCCGGGGCCTGCCCGAGACTGGCCTTGATCTGCAGCCGGCCGCTGGCACCATTGTACCCGCCCGCGAGGATGGTGTAGGTCGTCCCGGCCGTGCACGGGAAGCTAAACTGGGCCTGCAGCCCGCAAGAGTCGTCGTTGCAGCCAACCGAGGTCAGTGCTTCGCACGTACCGGTAAGGATATCAATCATCGTGTCAAACTCACTGCCACAGGTCCCCACCGTCGCCACACCGGTGCCGCTCGGCGTGTAGGTGAACCACAGGCCTCTCCAGAGGGTCTCGCCGAGGCACTGGTCCGTCCAGTTGTTCGGCGAGTTGTACGTGTCGATCGTGTAGGCCGTGTTCTCCGACAACGCAATCGCCCCGCTGCACTCAATGTTCGTCGGAGTGCCACAGTCGGCGCTGGCCGTGATCTGTAGCGTGCCGCTGGCGCCACCGTACCCACCCGCGAGGATGTAGTAGGTCGTCCCGGCCGTGCACGGGAAGCTAAAGGTGGACGTCAGAGCCTGGAACCCGCAGCTGCCGTCGTCGTTGCAGCCAATCGGGGTCAGTGCCGCGCACGTGCCGCCAAAGATCTGAATCATCGTGTCGAAATCGCTGCCGCAGGTCGCCACCGACGCGATACCGCTGCAGCTCGGCGTGTAGGTGAACCACACGGTTGAATAGCAGGTGCCGAGACACGGGGTGGTGTAGTTGTTCGTCGCGTTGGCTGTGTTCAACGTGTAGGCCGTGTTCTCCGACAACGCGATGGCCCCGCCGCATCCGGTGTTGGTCGGGACAAGCACGCCAGTACACACGCAACTGGCCTTGATCTGCAGCGTGCCGCTGGCGCCACCGTGCCCACCCGCGCAGATGTAGTAGGTCGTCCCGGCTGAGCACGGGAAGCTAAACGTGGATTGCGGCGCGCAAACGCCGTTGACGTTGCAGCCGATCGAGTTCAGTGCTCCGCACGTACCGCCAAAGATCTCGATCGCCGTGTCAAAACTGCTGCCGCAGGTCGTTACCGTCGCCGTACCGCTGCAGCTCGGCGTGTAGGTGAACCACACGCCTTTCGAGCAGGTGCCGAGACACGGGGTCGTGTCGTCCGTCGCGGTGCCCGTGTTCATCGTGTAGGCCGTGTTCTCCGACAACGCGATGGCCCCGCCGCACAAATCATTCGGAGTCTGAGTCGCCGCGCCAAACTGAACGTTCAGTGTCTCCCACCATAGGTTGCTGATATTATCTATGGCACCGTCGTAATTAAGATTCTGTGAAACGCGGAACGTGCCGTCGGTACGCCCGGCGGTCGTCCCCCATGAATTCAGGATAATCCAATAAGCTTTCGAGGGATCGGTGTCATCATATCCGACACAGAGCGTTGCATGCCCGCCGTAACCCGAGTCAAGAGCTTGGCCACAATAGTAGTTGCTCCACACCTCGCTTTCGGGCGCTTCAGCCCACCAGTCTTCGAATGCGGTCCAAGCCGCTGTGGTAGGCAGGAAGAACATAAAGACGACGGCCTGATTCTGGTTGAGCACACTCTTGATGTTCGCGACGGCTTGAGTTTGTCCGACCCCCCAGGTCGTAACTGTGACAGGAGAAATGCTGGCGATTGGATATCGCGGGTCGGTTGCGATGCTGCTGCATGGCGTAAGGGAACAGGTGCCATTCGTGCTCGAGAACTGTGCGCTCTGGTTCGACCAGGGAATTGCAAATCCTTCGGAAGCATAGAACCGGGCGAAAAGCTGCGGGTTCCCGCCATTGCAACAGGACTTGTTGGTGTTGCAGGAGTTGATGAATTGCACCGAAAGCTGATCAAACACGCCATTCTGCACTTCGTGGGCAATCTCGATATCTCCGGTGCAGGCCCATTGCCAGCAGTCGCCACAATCGCCCTGGTTCCGCTCGGAAGGGACGTATGGCAATTGAGGGAGCAGACTCAACGAAGTGGCGAACGGTGTTACGGCTTCCTTCCTTCTGACGGAATACTGCGGGGCCCGCAAATGCTGCTTCTGCATCTCCGCTATCTCCTCCGGAGTGAAGTGCATGACGGGATACTTTGTCACAGGGACTTTCGCATCCTGGGCGAATGCAACCGTGACACCACTTAACAGAAAAGCGGCGATGAGCACGACCGTTTGGCTAGACCGGCAAATCTGACCGAACTGCGATTGGTTGTTCATATGTGAGTTCTCCGGGGTTTCATAGATGACTGTAGCTCGACTCAATCATGGCTGCGCGATCAATGGTTGGCCCCCCGCTAGTTCCCACCTGGATCGAGCGTCCAATTCGTCTTCACAGATTTTTGAGTGAAGCTCACTGAATAAAACTTCCCATTAACGGTGGCGCTGGCATTCCCCTTTACGGTACTCGTCGATTGGTAAGGCACACCATTCTTCATGGTGATGTTGGTAATCTTTACGCTTTGGACAGTGACCAAGAGATTGTCAAGCGACACCCCCTTATCCGCAGCCAGGTTTTGAATGTTATCGACCAGATTGCTTTTAACGGCTGCCAGACCGTTGGCATTAATGGTAAGGGCGATCTGCTTGCCGTTCTTCACCAGAGCGTATGTTCCCGTGTAATGATACGTGCCGTCATACAGATCCCAGGTTCCGTCATCGTAAAGCGTAAAGGTTTGAGGCGACTCGGAGGAATTGTGACCCAGGCGACCGACCGTAAGGGTGTCTGTACTCTCAATACCATAGACGGCGTTCGTAAACTGGCACCATTGGGGAGGGCTGCACTCGGTTGCCTTAGTGTCTTTACTGGACAGGTTATTGACGACGTCCTGCCCGAACGCGGTTGTTTGTCCCGACAACCCCGCAAGAAACGTTGCCAGCCAAAAGACAATCCAAGAACGCTTCTTCATTATAGATCTCCTTGTGTGGTGGTGGTTTTGTGCTGGAGAACCCGATGACGAGTGGACAAAGGGCACCCGTCGCGAGGTCAGAGCAGGTGAAAGACTACAGGGATCACGCAAGCGTTCGGTACCGGACACGCCCGTCAGAACGGAACCATGGTTCGAGTGCATTCTCGCCTCCGACTCGAACCCGAAACCGGGCAGGCGAGCGTCTTGACTACGTCGCCCTCACCGAGGGCGAAATCTATTACCAAGCCAATCCCCCCGTCAAGCAAAATTCAGGCTTCCAAGGCTTGGTCGAAAAGGAGGGGTTTCGTAAACCGTGTTCGACCACACTACGGTTTCACGACTGGACTGGCGGCAACCCCGGCCTCAACAGACGTACTGCGTCAGCCGGATAACGGCGGCAACCGGGACGGTCGCCCTACCATACGGAGGCGGCGCGTGGCGTCGGGGAGGGCTTCATCTTACAAGACGGAATGGCTTCAGGCACCCACCCCTGTTTCCCCTCCGAGGAGGGGATGGGGACGACCGCAAGCAGGCAGCTTGCGCCACCAAAGGCGGGGGCACGACAACGGCGGCAACCGGGACGGTCGCCCTACAATTCGGAGACGACGGGTGAGGGAGGACGGAAACGACGGAGACCCTTCGACAGGCTCAGGGCAGGCAGCTTGCGCCACTAGGGCGGGGGGTACGACAACGACGGCAACCGGGACGGTCGCCCTACCATACGGAGGCGGCGCGATACCTAGACCCTTCGGCTGCGCTCAGGGCGGGCTCTTGGCATCGCGCCCTACAACCGAATACGGATGCGCCGTGTGGGGGCACGCCCTTGGCAAGCGGAGCGCTTGCCAATTCAGGCGTCGAGGAACTTTTTGTAGAACGGGGATTTTTCGTAATCGCGGGCGACGCGGTCGAGAATGCGGTCGCGATGATCGATGAGGCGTTTGGGTTTGCGCGGTTTGAAGTGGTCGAGCGCGTAGGCGGTGATCAAGGGCAGGGCGACGGTCGAATCCACGTAGCAGACGACGGCATCGGGGAGTTTGCTCGGGTCGACCTTGCCCCAGCTCACGGCTTCGGACGGCGTCGCGCCGGAGAGTCCGCCGGTATCGGGGCGGGCATCGGTGACCTGGAGGAAATAATCGTGGCCTTTTTCGTTGAGGCCGAGGACCTCCTGGATTTGGGGCTCGGTCTGGAGCATGAAATTCTTGGGTGAGCCGCCGCCGAGGATGAAGACGCTGGAGTTGCGGCCATTGCGTTTGGCGTCGTAGACGATGCCGGCGGTCTGGTTGACGTCGCGGTTCACGTCGAATTGCAGTTTGTAGCCCGCGAGGCTCATGGCGGCGACGTTCATGCCGATGGAACTGTCGCCCGGGCTGCTGGTGAAACAGGGGACGGCGTATTGGTAGGCGACGGAGATGAGCGAGGTATCTTTGAGGCCGAGTTTGCGTTCGCGCTGGTGGACGTATTTGCCGAGGAGGTAGTGAAATTCGTCGGTGCCCATGGACCGCTGGAATTCGCGGCCGCTGATGACCTGGCGGATGAAGGCGTCGGTGTCGAGGAGGACGGTGTAATCGAAGAGGATGTCGTAGATGCGGATGATGTGGCGTTTGCGGAGCTCGACGTCGTCGAGGAACGGCGAGCCGCGGTAGAGCTTCATATCGAGGCCGTAATGGATGTCGTGGTAGAGGTTGGCGCCCGTGGTGATGATCCAGTCGATGAAGCCGGCTTTGATGAGGGGGATGAGGCAGGAGATGCCGAGGCCGGCGGGCACGAGCGCGCCGGTGAGACTGACCCCGACCAGACCGTTGCGGGGCAACATCTTTTGCGTGAACAACTCGCAGCCTTCGCGGAGGCGGGCGGCGTTGTAGGCCTGGAAGGTGTCGGCGACGAGTTGGGAGGCGCGGGCGCCGCGGGCGGCGGGCCGGGGGTGGAGGCGCGAGAAGCGGCGGAATTTGCTGACGTTTTTCATTTCGTGTGGTAAAGGTTTTTTATTCGTGCAAACGGCCGGGCGAGTCCCTAGAATTAACAAGCGCGTAAACTTTTGCAACCTATTTAGGAGGCATATTCCTATGGAGCCACGAGAGATTCAAATCGGCCATAGTCCCGACCCGGATGACGCATTTATGTTTTATGCGTTGACCCACGGCAAACTGGACACGGCGGGTCTGACGTTTAAACATGTCATCCGGGACATTGAGAGCCTGAACCATCTGGCAGTGGAAGGGGAACTGGAGGTAACTGCGCTCAGCGTACACGCGTATGGGTACGTGATGGACAAGTACGCGCTGGTGTCGAGCGGCGGAAGTTTCGGGGACAAGTACGGGCCGATCGTGGTGGCGCGAAAACCGATGGACGTGGGGGAACTGGCCGACGACCGGATCGCCGTGCCCGGCACGATGACGAGCGCGTATCTGCTGCTGAAACTGCTATTGATGAATTTCAGGTTCGAGGTGGCGCCGTTCGACAAGATCATGGACCTGGTCAAGAGCGGCGAAGTGGACGCGGGGTTGTTGATTCATGAAGGGCAGATCACATACCAGCAGATGGGGTTGCACAAGATTGTGGATCTGGGCGAGTGGTGGTACGCGGACACGGGATTGCCGACGCCGCTGGGCGTGAACGCCGTGCGCAAGGACCTCGGCAAACAGTTGATGCGCAAGATTTCGGAGCTGCTGACGGCGAGCATCCGCTACGCGCTGGAGCATCGCGAGGAAGCCGTCGCTTATGCCCGGGAATTTGGTCGTGGCATGGACGCTGCTACGACAGATCGGTTCGTGGGAATGTATGTCAACCCGCTCACACTGGACATGGGGATGAAAGGCCGTGAAGCCATTGCGTTGTTGCTGACCCGCGCCTATCACGCGGCGCTGGTGCCGCGCCCTGTGAACCTGGAATTTGTCGAGTAATGGCGCACACTGGAAGCAACGAAGGGCGCGGCGCGTGAAGTCAGTCGGGCGTGTTTCCATCCTGTTTCGGGCGGTGTTTCTGTTGTTGGTAGCGACGTCTGTTTGTCGCGCGGCTTGGGACTTCACAGTCCCCGGCGAACCGAACCGCAACTGGGGCGTGGCGCTCGCTAACGGCGTGCAGTACGACGACAACTGGAACGGGACCGAGTTCAACCGGGAGTCAGGCTTCCGGTACGCCTCGGACCTCACCCTGCGCGCCAAGATTCCCTGGGAGCGTTTGCTTCTCAGTGGGCAATACGATTACGGGATTTTTTATCCGAACAATTCCCAATTGGGTGGAGTGAACCAGAGTCACACGCTGAACGTGTCGGTCAATTACAACGTCAACCCCCGGCTGTTGCTGAGCTTGAACGAGAACTTTGTCAATTCGCTCCAACCACAACTCGTGCAGGGGCCGTCCGGAGCACCCGTTACCATTATCCAGGCGGGTACGTATCTTTACGACCTGGCCGGGGGCAGTGTGAGTTACGCGTTATCACCCCGTTGGACCGCTTCCGTGTCGGGGAGTTGGGACATCTGGAGGTATCAGCAAGCGACTTACGCAACCAACGACGACCACGAGGATTACTCAGTGACGCTTTCCGCCCTGTACTCCATGGATACGCGTACAGTTGTGGGAGTGAATTATCAATATGCTGGGGACACCTACACTGATCCCGGCTTCAAAAACGGTCTGAACGCTTATTCCAACACCGGGTATCTGTCCCTGACACACCAGTTTAATCCAAAGTTGGCGCTGGTGCTTAATGGCGGCTATACCGTGCGCAATGCGGAGGACGGGACCAGCAGCACTGCCCCGTCCGGGTACGGCTCCCTCATCTACAATTACGGTCCGTTGGACTCGATCTCACTCGTTGTTGCCGAATCATTGAGTGCAGCCAGCGTTCAGGTCACACGAAATTTCAGCGCGCAGCAGACAACAAGTCTCGACGTGCAGGTCAATCATCGGTTTACAGCCAGGCTGCATACTGTGGCTGAGGCCACGTACTCAGACAATAGCTTCACTGCGGAACTGCTTAACCAGCAGCTTCAGGTGCGGAACACGAAGCCAGACGATCAGGCTATCACGGCGCATTGGGGTATCGGCTATGATTTCCGGATCTGGCTGTCAGCGGGAATAGATTACTACTACAGCAAACTTCTTTCTTCAGATGTAAACTTGGTCCAGCCATATTCCCGCGACCAAATCGGCGTGAAGTTGACCCTGTCATACTGAGTGGGTGGGTGAAAAATGCGCCTTTCGGCACGAGAAATGCGTCTCTTCAGATGCGGATGGAAAAATGGCAGGAACATCGCCCAATCAATAAGATTGGCAAGGTGTTCTGGAGTGAGGAGTTGCCACCTGACTTTTCACTTGCCTGCGGGCTAAACTTGGTGTTTAGTGCACGGACTTCAAAAGTTTACTGATGGATACGACTCAACCAGTCGCTGAGACGCGCCTTCAATTTCTGGATTATTGGCGCGTTATTAGAACCCGCAAGGTGATTCTGTTTTTGGTCTTCTTGCTGGTCGTCCTGACTGTCTTTACGATAACCCTCTTCCAACCAAAGATTTACATGGCAGCGGCCCGCATCAAGGTCGAACCAGAGAGGCCGACGGTGCAAATGGGAGGGGGGGGGGCGTCAAGTGAAATGCCGATCTACGACCCCTATTTCCTGCAAACCCAATATGAAATCCTCCAGTCACAGAAAATCCTGTACCCGGTAATCGAACGACTCAATTTGCAGCAGCACTGGGGAGGCGACGTTAAATTGCCCGAGGACGTGGCGTTCAGACGGCTCAAGGCGTCGATGGGCGTTCGCCGTTTCCGCGATACGTCGCTCATCGAAATTTCGGTATATGACCACGAAGGTCCGCTGGCAGCCGAGATTGCCAACACAATTGCTGATTACTATAAAGATGAGCGGCTCGAGGTGAAACGCGAGGACACCCAGAAGGGAATCGACAAGCTGCGCGACGAGGTAGCGCAGCAGGAGGATCGCGTCCATCAGGCTCAGGAAAAGGTCGAGAAATACCGCAAAGACTTGGGTGTGCCCGTATTCGACAAGACCAAGCTGAACGACATCACGCTCCAGCAGTTGGAATCCAAGTTGACCGAGGCCCGCAATGACACGGCCGGGCTTCAGGAAGAGCTGAATGAAGTCGAAAAACTCACCCCGCGACAACTGCGTGGCGCTGTCACCAAGTTGATCAGCGACAACACGGTACAGAATCTCCTACAGAACCTGACCGATACCGAGACGCATCTGGAGACCGTCAAGGAGGATTATGGTCCGGAGCACCCGACGGTCCTGGCATTGATCGCCACGCGCGACAAACTGTTGGACCAACTCAATGAGCGTCTGGAGGGCATCAAGGCCGGTATTGCCATTGAGTATGCGGTTGCCAAGGCCCACGCCGATGACCTGCAGAAGCAACTCGACGAGGCCAAGAGCGCCGACCTGATCTTGCAGAGTGAGAAGTATCTCCCGTTTCGAAATGCGCAGCGCGAAGAGGAGTTCGAGACAAAACTGTCCGAAGGTCTCAGGGCGCGTTTGCAAGAAGCTACGGTCGAAATGGAGTTGCCGCGCAGCCCGGTGGAAGTGATTGACCACGCCGAAGCGCCACTGCCGCAAATGTATGTTAAGCCCAACATCTGGCTGAACGTTGGCATGGGAGCCGCCGCGGGCTTGGTGCTTGGCGTCGGCCTGGCGTTTTTCATCGAATTTCTCGACACCAGCATCAAGAGAATCGAGGACATCGAGAAGTACCTGGGGTTGCCCGTCCTGGGCGTCGTCGGACAACAGGCCGGATTGCTGCACCGCGGTAATGTTTCGATGTCCCACCTCGAGGCGTACCGCATGTTGCGCACCAACATCGAATTTGCCAAACCGGAGGGCGCGCCGACGTCGTTCTGCGTGCTCAGCGCGGGCGCCGGAGAAGGCAAATCGTTTACCATCGCCAACCTCGCCTTTGTCTACGCACAACACGGAGCCCGTGTCCTCGTGGTCGATAGCGACCTGCGTCGCCCTGGCGTTCACGAGCATCTTGGAGTCGCCAACAATGTCGGCCTCGCGGATTACCTCAGCGGCGCCAAGAGCGTTCAGGACATTATCCAACCGACCGAAACCGCGAACCTCTGGCTGATCTCCGCCGGTGGCGGTTCGTCGGCGCGGGCGGCCCTGCATTTGCTGACCTCGCAACGAATGGCGGAACTCATCCGCCAGGTCGTGCAACAGTTCGATGTGGTCATTTACGATACGCCGCCCATCCTCGGTGTCAGCGACGCCGCAGTCATGACCCGTGAAGTGGGCATGTCGGTCCTTGTGGTCCAGCATCGCCGGTACCCGCGCAACATGGCCCGCCGCGCCGTGCAGGTCATTCAGAACGCCGGCGGCAAGCTGCTCGGCTGTGTGGTGAACAACATCCAACTCGGCCACGATGAGACCTACTACTACTATCATGACCACTATCACGACCAGCTCGAGTTCGCCCAACACACCCGCGAACTCCGCGAGAAAAAGCAGATTGCGGCCACCAAGCCATCAGGCGGTGATGAGATTGACCTGTCTGGAAAGTATTGAAAGAGCGATTCGCCGTGGGCCATTTTGGCGATCCGAATTATGCAGAGCATCGTGGAACGATTGACTTCATGAATTCAACCCGACCGATTAATCGATGCGCGTTGGTTGGCTGGTGCATGGCCCTGGCCACCATCCTCGGCCTGTCCGCCGGATGCAGTACGGTCACCGACCTGGTCGGTCGGTCGAACCCGCCGAAGTCGTCTGCCAGAGCATCGTCCGCCCCCACCACCGCGGCAACCGCCGCGGGCGTGAATGACGAAGAGGCCTCGGGCAGACTCCGCACGGGAGACGAGATCGTCATCCGTATCGATGCCGGCGCGGCGACCGCCACGTCAGTCGGCACACCCTCCGATGTGATCATTGACGACCAGGGAAATATCGAGCTGCCGCTGGTGGGGCAGATCAAGGCGGCCGGTCTCACCACGAGTGAACTCGCCGAACATATTCAGTCCAACTACGTGCCCCGCTATTACGTGCGGTGTGCCGTCTCCGTCCTTGTTGCCCAGCGTTTCTTTTATGTCGGCGGCGAAGTGAAGAACCCCGGTCGTTTCCTCTGGAGCGAGGACACGACCCTCATGAAAGCCATCAACACGGCCAGCGGTTTTACGGATTACGCGAATCGAGGCAAGGTACAACTGGCCCGCGGGAAAGAGCGTCCGCAGATTTTCAATTGCGAGGAACTACTACGCAATCCGGCCAAGGACGTCCCGATTCGGCCGGGGGACACCGTTACGGTGCCTCGCAGCGTGTTCTAGACGATCGACCGTCAATTCGGTCAGTCAACAGGAGGAGCCGCGCTACGGATACGGTGAGCCACCGCTCTGGTAACCGCAACGTCCGCGCCGTCTGGACGGGTCCACAGTCCCCGTTGGGGCATGTCTGCCAAACCTCCATCGTTGTCCTCAGCCTGTTGGTTCTGGTGTTTGCCCCGTTGGCCTTCGGCGCGGTTCGGCTCTGGGCTCTTGGTCCGATCTTCATTGCCATCGAAGTGGCGGGCGCGCTGTGGATCGTCCGCATTCTCAACGCCCGGGAAATCCCCGTGGTCTTTTCCACGGTCGACCCACCGGTCGTCGCCCTGACGGCGTATGGGGTGATTCGCTACGGCTTGAGCGAGATCGAGCCGATCGCCAGCGCCCCGATGATGCTATGGCTTGCCGCAGCGCTCCTCTTCTTTTTGGTCCTCAACAACGTCCGACACCGCTGGCACGTTACGCTGGTGGTGTGGGTGCTGGTCGGCGCGGGCACAGTCGTCGCCCTCTGCGCTTTGGGGCAGGGAATCGCCGGATCATCGTCCGTGTGGGCGTTTCCCCAGTACGACCGCTATCTGGGCAGTGCCAGTGGCACGTTCATTCGCCCGAGCCACGGCGCGGCCTACCTGCAAATGGTGTTCCCGATCGCCGCCGCCACGTTCCTTTTTTCCCGCCGTCGTTTTGAACAGAAGGTGGCCATCGCCATTGCCTGTTTGCTCATGGGCGCGGCCTTGTTGTTGGTCGCCGCCCCCAACGGCTTGCTGGGATGGCTGGCCAGCATGATCGTTCTGCTCGTGTACATCATCAAGCGCGGCAGCAAGAAGTCGCGCTGGCTCATGCTTGGAGTGGGACTGCTGGGTTTCCTGTTGGTCGCGGCCCTCATCAGTCTCCTCGCCTCGGGGGCATCGCAACAGGGGTTCCCGACGGCGGAACGCTCGTACCGGGGAGCATTGTGGTATGCCGCTTGGCAAATGGCGCGCGGCAACCTGTTGCTGGGAGCCGGGCCGGGCATGTTTCGGTGGTTGTATCCAGCCCACCGAACCTTGCAGGGGGTGGTGGACACGCCGGACAGTGAGTATGGGAGCATATTCGCGGAATGCGGACTGGTTGGCTGCGTGCTGGCCGTGTGGGTCCTCGTGGCCTTCGTGATCGCGACCGTTCAAATCCTCTCCGTCCGGGCGTCGCGTTATTCCGCTTCCACGCCGTCGAACCGCTACGCGTTTGCCGTCGGGGGACTGGCGGCGGTCATCGGCGTCGCCATTGGTGTCATTTTCGATTCGAGTCTCCATGCGCCGGCCAATTTGTTCACCTTGGTGGCCATCATGGCGACAACGCTCACCTGCGGCGTTCACCCCAGCGGCAAAGTCGAGGAAGACGAGGAGTTGCCGGGCCGGTACGCGCCTCTCAAGATCAAGGGAGTGAACAAGGCCGCGCTGGTTGCGTCGCTGGTGATCGTCGTGCTGCTGCTTGCGTCGCGATTGCGCAAGAGCTACCCATCCGATTCCTATTTACGCCTGGCTCGACAGGCCGGGGATTCGTTGGACTGGGACACAGCCCGGGAACGATACCTGCAGGCGTGGAAATCTGACCGCCGCAACTTCGAGGTCACCACGGCCATTGGCGACCAGCTGAGCGCGCGCGCCACATGGGACGTCGCGCAACGTGAGAAATTGTTGGACGAAGCGCTCACCTGGTATGAGCGCGCCTTCACGGCCAATCCCTGCGCCATGGATGTTCAGATCAAGATCGCGCGCGTGTACGACGCCCTGGGCAAACGCGAGTTCGCCGAGGAACGCTACCGTCGCGCGGTCCAGGCCGACCCCGAAAACGCGTCCTACCTTGCCCAGTTGGGGTTGCACGGCCTGCGCTGGGGCGAGACTGAACATGCCGTGGCCAGTTTGGCGCGGGCCTACGAACTGGGCGGCGACGACCCGCTGCCGGAAATCGAATTGCGCCGACTGGGCAAGTTGGGACCATGAGCCTGTCGCCCGGCACGTTGCGACGGCTGGCGGACATCGCCGGCGGCCCGGTGAACCTGCGGCATTCACCTGAAGAACGCATTGCCTACAGCTACGACGGGACCGCCATGCTCGCGCATCAGCCCGAAGCCATCGTCTTTGTCGAATCGGCGCAACAGGTGTCCGATGTCCTGAAGCTCGCCAACGCGGAGGGGTTCAAGGTCGTCCCGCGCGGCAGCGGTACCAATCTCAGCGGCGGCACAATCCCCGTCGAGAATGGCATCGTGCTTGTCACTGTGAAGATGGATCGAATTCTGGAGATTGATCCGCGCAATCTCACCGCGCTCGTCCAGCCGGGGGTGTTGACGGCGAGAATTGACGAGGCCGCGGCGGCGCACGGGTTGTTTTATCCGCCGGATCCCGGCTCGATGAAGGTGTCCACCATCGGCGGGAACGTCGCGGAGAATTCGGGTGGATTGCGGGGACTCAAGTACGGCGTTACACGGGATTACGTGCTCGGTTTAGAGGTCGTGCTGCCCACGGGCGAACTGCTGCGGTGCGGCACAAAGTGTGTGAAGGATGTCGCCGGTTATTCCATCAAAGACCTGTTTGTCGGCAGTGAAGGGACGCTGGGTGTTGTCACCGAGATTCTGCTCAAGCTGCTCCCGCGTCCCGCAACCCGAAAAACCATGCTCGCGACGTTCCAGTCGATGGCCGATGCCGCCGAGACCGTGAGCGCGATCGTTGCGGCGAAGATCATTCCGTGTACGCTGGAGTTTCTCGACCGTACGACGATGCGTTGCGTCGAAGAATACGCAAGAATTGGTTTGCCGCTCGATGCCGAAGCAATTCTGCTGATGGAGACGGATGGACACCCTGCCGTCGTCGAGGAGGAAGCCGGGCGCATGATCGAGCTGGCCAAACAACACCGCGCCCATGACGTGCGTATCGCGAAGGACGCCGCCGAAGCCGAGAAACTCACCTCCGCCCGCCGCGCCGCCTTCAGCGCGCTCGCGCGCGTCTCACCGACGACGATTCTCGAGGACGCCACCGTCCCGCGCAGCGAACTGGCCACGATGATCGCGTTCATCCAGCAGACCGCAGAGAAATACAAACTCAAGATCGGCACGTTTGGCCATTTCGGAGACGGCAATCTGCATCCGACGTTCCTGTGCGACGAACGCAACAAGGAAGAAATCGAGCGCGTTCACACCGCGTTTCGCGAGATTTTTGAGAAAGCCATCGCGCTGGGCGGTACCATCACCGGCGAACACGGCATCGGGCTTGCCAAGAAGGAATTCCTGGAAAAGTTCGCCGGTAAAACCAGCCTCGACGTCATGCGTGCCCTCAAACGCACCCTTGATCCCAATAATGTCCTCAACCCCGGCAAGATCTTTGACTGAGCCGAATCTGCTTGGTCAACTCGACTACTCCGTCCTGCAACAATGCATTCACTGCGGGATGTGTTTGCCGACATGTCCCACGTACGATGCGACGAAGGATGAGACGAGCAGTCCGCGGGGTCGTATTGCGCTGATGCGTGCTGTCGCCGATGGCAAGCTCGCGCCGAACTCGGCACAGTTTGCCGACGAGATGTACTTTTGTCTCGGTTGTCTCGCCTGCGAAACCGCTTGTCCCGCAGGGGTTAACTACGCCGAGATGATCGAGTTCGCCCGCACGGAAGTGGAGTCGAACGGCACGAAGGCGAGCACCCGTCGCAACTTGATCCGTGCGTTTGCGCTTCGCTGGCTGTTTGCCAAACCGGGAAGGCTGCGCGTCGTCGCGAGGCTTCTGCGGTTTGACCAGGTCACGGGTTTGTCTAGGGTGATATCGGTGATTTTGCCCGCGCGTTTGCGTGAACTGCACGCGATTCAGCCAAAGATTTGCGAGAAATTCTCCTTCGACCTGATTCGAGAGACCGAGTCGCCACCAACCGCGCGCCGTTATCGCGTGGCGTTGCTGACGGGATGCGTCCAGGACATCGCGTACTCGAATGTGAACCGTGACACGGTGGATGTGTTGCTGGCCAACGATTGCGAAGTGGTCACGCCGCGCAGGCAAGTCTGCTGCGGCTCGTTGATGGCTCACAACGGCGAATTGCGGCTCGCCAGGAGGCTCGCCCTCCAAAATCTCGATGCATTCCCGTTGGAGAATCTCGATGCGATCATTGTCAACAGCGCCGGCTGCGGTTCGTTCATGAAACGGTATGGTGATCTCCTGCCCGACGATCCGCGCACCAGGAGTTGGGATGAGAAGGTCTACGACATCAGCGAGTGGTTGATGAAAATTGGAATCCAGCCGACGGCTCGGCGGGAGCCTCGCCCTCCCATCCGCGTGGCGTATCACGAAGCCTGTCATCTCGTGCATGGCCAGAGGATATCGCAGCAACCGCGCGAATTATTGCGGGCGATTCCGGGTGTGGAACTCGTTGAATTATCAGAGGCTACATGGTGCTGCGGTTCAGCGGGGATTTACAATATTACGCAGCCGGAGATGAGCTTGGCGCTCCTCGAACGCAAAATGAAATACATCGCTGCCACCGGCGCGGAAATCGTGGCGACGGGAAACCCCGGTTGTATCGGACAGATTCGCCACGGTGCGAAACGATTCGGAGTGAACGTCGAAGTCGTACACCCGATCACGTTGTTGGCGCGCGCCTACTTTGCCGGTCCCGCAGCCGGATACGATATCTCAAAGCGGCTGTAGATGGTGCTGCTGCCGCCGGGCCAATAAACACCCGCTCCGCCAAAATGATTGGGCGTGATGGTTCCCTCCAGGGCGAGCGTTTCATTGTCCACATCGTTGGACGCGCTGACCGTTAGGGTGGTGCCGGTGACCTTCAGGATCATGTGTGTGGTTGTTTTGAAGACGCCACTCAATACCTGACGGTCATTGAGGGGCGATCCCGCGCCGTTTTCGGTTTTGTATAGCTGAAACATGCATTTGGAGGCGGACTGGGTTGTTCTCCACATCCGCAGGGCGTAGCCATTCCTGGTTCGCGGATCATACTTGATGTACATGTCCGCGTGGAGATTGCGTGGGCCGTTGTCGGCGGGCGAGCCGGGGACCGAAAAGCCCTGGCCGGCCTTTTCGGACGCCATTACCAGGTCGACTTGCATGTCGCCGCAGTCCGCATCTTGTTGGTAGAGGAGCCAGGCCTGGGTACTCGGCCGAATGCCGTAACCATTCACAAAATCATCCCCGGACACAACGGCCCAAGTGCCCAGAACGGTCCACAAACCGCTCGCGTATACATCGTTGGTTTCCGGCACGAAATTCCTGAAATTCGGCGAAACGGTGGTGGACCGGACGTCTGTGGGCGCGACGGGTTTTGCGCTCACGGCATGTATTTCCAGACCGGGATCGCTCAAGCTGTGCTTGGGCTGAACCGTCACCTTGAGATATTTGCCAATGTACCCCGTCGTCAGAGGGAGCGTTTTCAAGGGTTGGTTTCCCCTGCTGACAGCAATTTTCCTCGGATTGGTTCCCGCAACGGTGTCGCAGATGAACCAGGAAACGAGCGACTGATCCTGCTTGCCGCCCAAATCGAGCGTGTAATTCACGGTGGCCATTCCGTCCGCGGGTGGATTCACGGTAGGCCCCGCAATCACCGCCGGCGGATCGGAGTATTTTGGCTCAACATAGACATGGGCCGTCACGTAGAAGCCATTGGACGCCGTGGCGTTCACGGCAACCCATTCCGCCTGGCTGGTTGTATTTCGACCTGTCACAACGACGTTCGAGCCCGTCGTTCGGCTGAGTGAAATCAGGTCAGATTTGGTTGACCAGACGATGGACGGGTCAGCACGGGTCGGCGTGACCGTCGCGCCGATGGTTGCGCCGGGTCCGCCCGTGCGGACCGACGGCGAACCGCCTGTCAACGCGATGCGGAAAGGCAGATCTCCCTGTCCGTCCGCTTCGTACTTGCCTCTCACGCCAGCCGGGTCCCAGTCGTCGGCCGGGGCGTCCGGCGCCGCCCGGAGCAGATTCCACGGGTTGAAGGCCAGGCGTTCCTGATCGGACAACTCCCGGGAGTAGGTGAAAGCGGGCGCGCCGACGGTGCTATCGCAAATGACCGCGGGATGGCCTGCGGCATCCGTATTGTGATAGGTGAGGGAAAGCTGATTGGGCCGGGGCGCGGCGATGCCACGGACCCAAGCGACGTGGGCCTGCGGCGAATCGACCGGCAGCACGCAGTTGATCAGGACATTCGGTCGCTCGGCGCTGCGAAACTCGGCCTTATAGAATCGCATGCCGTGGGTCGCTTCAAACCGGCAATTGAAAAAGACAACTCCCGAAGCCGACATCACCCCGCTCCCTGTCGGGTAGACCAGCGTGCAATCTTCCCAGACACTGATCTGGCCTCCACCCATCCAATCGTCCGTGCCTTCGATGTAGACGTTTTTGAAATAAGACCGCGCGGTGCGCAGAAACATCGTGTCGAGACGGCTGAGCAGCGCGACGTTCTCGTACTTGTGCTTGTCGCCCGCCGCCTGGAGGGCCACGGCCTGCGTGATGACGTCGGAACGTTTCGTGAGATTCTTGCCGGGATCGCCGGGATACTCGTAGTCGGTGTTACAATAATTGATGATGGTGAGGTTCTTCGCGGTGAATCCGGTGGCGTCAATATCGATGAGGTAGCCATCGTCCTCGGCGCCCTGCATCAGGCCGCGATTGTCCGCCAGCACCACCGCGCGGCGGTTATTGGTCAATCCCAGCAGGGTAATGTAGTCTTTCCGGATGCTCAGGCTTGGGCCTCGCGTGGCCGGGCCCGGAAGCTGATACACGTTCGGTTTGATTCCGATGACCGTCGGTTTCGCTTCCGTTCCTGCGGGCGCGGCTTCATACGCGGCCTGCAGCGTCTTGAATTTCCTGGCGGCCGGGTCGTCCTGGGGCAGGTTGCCATCGACCAGGTAATCGTAGGTCAACTTGGCTGGGTCGATCGAGCGCATGATCGGCTCGGAACCGCCCCTGACATTGTCCTGCGCCTGTGCGGGGCGCCCGCATAGGGACAAAATGATTAGGAAAAGTAACGAGGGTTTGAAGCTTTTCATGGGCTGATCGTGCACCTATTCATTACGAGCGCTCGTCACCTGCGCTCCGCTTCAGGCGAAAACTGGCGGAGGGGGAGGGATTGTTTGTTTCTAGTGTTTTCCAACGTCGATCATCACAAATTCGGCAAGTGCCTCCGCGAGGCGGGGAAACGTTTGGACAGAGTGGGGCTTTCCGTGATCAAGCCAATACACACGGTAAGCCTCTCCATACTCTTCTATTCTCGCTATATCGTGGAGGACGTGCTTCCTCTGTTCCTTGTTGCGGTTGAAGCAGCCAAGTGCCGCTTCTGGATGTGCGCGTAAGTACTCGATAATGTCACGCCGCTCGACTGTTAAATATGGTTTGCAGTCATAGACCCGCTCTGCTACGTAGTCCTTAAGAAGCTGATAAACCCGACCTTCAAGCAATGCCCTAATCTGGTCAGTGTGTGGTATTGGAAGAGACTTGATGGGCTTTGTCATTGTCGCTGCTTCAAGAATGGCGGAGAGGGAGGGATTCGAACCCTCGATGGACCGTAGGCCCATACTGGTTTTCGAGACCAGCCCGATCAACCGCTCTGGCACCTCTCCGCGGGCAACTTCCTACGTAATGATCGTCGACCCCAGCCCGACTTCAGGTAGCGCTCGCGCTTCTAAGCCGATTGCCGATCCGGGTGCTGCTCCAATAACACCCTAATCCATGGTCGAAGGTGGCTACTCCACCGACTTCGCCCAGAATTGTGTGCTGCCAATCTCGCGTCAGGTTCGGCGCTGCTGCCGATATATAACCGGCCTGATTTAAGACTGCGCAAAACGTAAACGTAATACATTGCTTCCGCAATGGTTTTTCGCGTGATTCCGCCTACGGCGGAAAACGCGACCACGTTTCCCGATCCGCCGAGGATCGGGATCACGTGGCGAGACCAGCCCGATCAACCGCTCTGGCACCCCTCCGAAAACCGAAACGGCGAAATCGCCGACTGGTACCAGCGTAACTTACCGCCGCCGTTGGCGCAAGCCGTCACTGAGCAGGTTGAAGGCCAGCACGGTCCACGTGATGGCCAGTCCCGGCGCGATGCACAGCCACGGGGCGATGCGAAGCGTGCCCTGTTCCTCGCGCAGCATCATGCCCCATTCGGGGATATCGGGTTGGCCCGACAACCCCAGAAACGCAAGGCCCGCAGCCTCCAGCACCGCCCCGCCCAGCGTCAGTGTCGTCAGCACGAGAATCAGCCCCGCGCAATTCGGCAGGATTTCCAGCGCCGCGATCCGCCATCGGCCCGCGCCGGTGGCCCGCGCGGCCAGGACGTATTCCCTGGCGCTTTCCGACACGAACGCCGCCCGCACCTGACGCACCACGGTTGGCAGACTGGAAATGCCAACCGCAATCGCCACGCTCACGGGGGAAGGCGTCAGGATCGTCAGCGCGACAAGCCCCAACAAGATCGACGGGAACGCCAGCAGGAAGTCCGTCGCGTGACTGACGATCGCGTCAAACCAACCTCGCCGCACACCGGCGGCGGCTCCCAGCACAGCTCCTCCCAAGACCGCAATCGCGGTCGCGCCTAGCGCGATTCCCAGTGTCGCTCGCGCGCCATACAGGATCCGTGTCAACACGTCCCGTCCGACTCCATCTACGCCGATCCAATGCGCCCACGATGGCGGCGCGAGCGCCAGATCGCGATACCGTTGTTCGGTTGGCCCGTGGGTCGAGATTACGCCAGCCAACGCCGCGGCCAATATGACCACCGCGAGCATGGACGAACCGACCCCGAGCAGTAAGTTCCGTCGTTTCATTTTCGAAGTTTCGGATCGAGTGCGTGGTGCGCGACGTCCACGGCGAAATTCACAGCCATCACCATGGCCACGAGCACGAGCAACGCGCCCTGAATCGCCGGATAGTCACGGGCGAGCACGGCGGTGGCGACGTAGCGTCCGATGCCCGGCCACGCAAACACCGTCTCGGTCAACACCGCGCCCCCAAGCAGATAGGCGAACTCGACGCCAATCATCGTCACGATGGGCACCAGCGCCACGCGCAGGGCGTGGCGGTAGAGGACGACGCGCTCCGACACGCCTTTTGCCTGGGCGGTGCGAATGAAGTCTTGGCCGAGTGTTTCGAGGACGGCAGTCCGCGTCACGCGCGCCACAAACGCCGCCGGTATTGTCGCAAGGACGAGCGCTGGCAATAGAAGATGATCGAGTCCGCCGCGTTCGCCCGCCGGCAGCCAACCGAGTTCCAGCGAGAACAGCAGCATCGCCAGAAGTCCCAGCCAGAACACCGGCACGCTGAGGCCGACAAGGCTCACAGTCGTTCCCAGCGCGTCCTTCCACGTTCCCGCGTGGCGCGCGCAGAAAATGCCCAGCCACACACCGGCGAGAGTGGCGACGACGAGCGCAACGATGGACAGCTCGATGGTCGCGGGCCACGTCCGCGCCAGGTCCTCCTTCACATCCCGGCCCGAAACAATCGATTCGCCGAAACTTCCATGGCCCAACACGTTTCTGAGCCAGAGCCAGTATTGAATGGGAAGCGGTCGGTCGAGTCCGAGCCGTGCGTGGATGGCGGCGATGCGTTCCGGCGTCGGGTTCTTCAGGAGCAATCGGGCCGGGTCACCCGGCACGGCTCGCACAAGCAGAAACACCGCGACACTGGCCACAAACAGCGCCGCGACCAGCGACCTGATTCGCCGCAGTAAGAACGCACGCATGGCGGCAAAGATAAAACGGCCTGCGGATGTTGTCGAGGTTCACGCATTTTGACGCGAGAATCTCTGCCACGGATGTTTTGACGCGGCCCGCCCCATTGTTGTACGCTGTAGCACCCGTTTGTATTGGAGAGGTGGATACTGTGAGTATTGCGACACGATTTACGCTGGGTCAGTCTGACATCCCGACGCACTGGTACAACGTTCTGGCCGATGTTCCCGAGCCGTTGCCGCCGCCGCTGCATCCGGGCACGAAACAACCCGTCGGATTGGCGGACATGACGGCGATTTTCCCGGAGAACCTCGTTCAACAGGAAATGACGACCGAGCGCTACATCGAGATTCCAGAACCGGTCCGCGAGATTTACGCGTTGTGGCGGCCGACGGCGCTACTGCGCGCGGTGCGACTGGAAAAGGCGTTGCAGACGCCCGCCCACATTTATTTCAAGTACGAGGGCGACAACCCCTGCGGAAGCCACAAACCGAACACGGCGGTTGCGCAGGCGTATTACAACAAGATCGCGGGGACGAAACGGCTCGCCACTGAGACGGGCGCGGGGCAGTGGGGGTCGTCGCTGGCGATGGCATGCAAGTTGTTCGGGATGGAATGCCGCGTGTACATGGTCAAGGTCAGCTACCACCAGAAACCGTATCGCCGGCTGCTGATGCATACGTGGGGGGCGACCGTTCACGCCAGCCCGAGCGGTTACACCGAGTACGGGAAGAAGGTGCTCAAGGACGATCCCGAATGTCCGGGCAGCCTCGGCATCGCCATCAGTGAGGCGATTGAGGACACCGTCAAGCACCCCGGCACGAAGTATTCGCTCGGCAGCGTGCTGAATCACGTTTGCATGCACCAGACCGTCATTGGCCAGGAGGCGATCAAGCAAATGGCGCTCGCCGGAGAAGAGCCCGACGTGGTGATTGCGTGTGTCGGCGGCGGCAGTAATTTTTCCGGAATCGCATTCCCGTTCGTGCGCGAAAAGATCGTCAACAAAAAGAAGACGCGCATTGTGGCGGTCGAACCGTCCGTGTGCGCGTCGTTGACCAAGGGCGAACTCCGCTACGATTTCGGCGACACGGCGATGACCACGCCGTTGCTGTGGATGTACACGCTCGGCCACGACTTCATTCCGCCGCAAATCCACGCGGGCGGGCTGCGCTATCACGGCATGGCGCCAACGGTCAGCCACCTGCGCAAACTTGGCCTGATCGACGCGGTCGCGTACGAACAATCGAAGGTATTCGAAGCGGCGGTGATGTTCGCCCAGAATGAAGGCATCGTGCCGGCGCCGGAGTCGGCGCACGCGATTCGCGCGGCGATCGATGAGGCGATCCAGGCGCGCGAGGAAGACAAGAAACGCGTCATCCTGTTCAACCTCTCGGGCCACGGTCTGCTGGATCTGGCGTCGTACGAGGCGTATTTCACCGGCAAGCTGCATGACTGATGAGCAGAGGACAGCGTAGATGCTGATTGTTCACGTCCACGTGCATGTGAAGGCAGAGAGCGTCGAGGTGTTCAAGCAGATCACCCTTGAAAATGCGCGCGCGAGCGTCAAGGAGCCGGGCATCGCGCGGTTCGACGTCGTGCAGCAAGGGGACGATCCGACACGGTTTGTGTTGGTCGAGGTCTATCGCACGGCGGATGCGCCCGCGAAACACAAGGAGACGGCGCACTACGCGAAATGGCGCGACACCGTCGCGCCGATGATGGCCGAGCCGCGGAGCAGGGCGGAGTATAGCGAGGTTTTTTGGACGGGGTAGTGGACCACCGTCCGGGGAATCCATCTCTACAATCCCAGATTCATTCCGCTGGACAAACGGGCGGGGGGCCGGTTCTACTACGGGTATGAATTTTGAATTCACGACGGTCCCGCGCATCCTGTTTGGCGGAGGGAGGTTGAAGGAGATCCGGACGATTGTACCGGAACTGGGAAAGCGCGCGCTGGTGGCTTGCGGCAGTTCCGTGCGCGCCGTGCAACGCGTCCAGCCGGTGTTCGCCGCGTTGACCAATGCGGGCATCCACTACACGGCGTTTGCGACACAGGGCGAACCGACCATCGACGAGGTGCGGGTGGGGACGAAACAAGCACGGGACGAGCAGTGCGATTTGGTGATCGGGTTCGGCGGCGGCAGCGCGTTGGATACAGGCAAGGCCGTTGCCGCGCTGCTCACGAACGGAGGTGACCCGCTGGATTACCTCGAGGTCATCGGCAAGGGTGAGCCGTTGACCAAGCCGTCCGCGCCCTACGTTGCGATCCCGACCACGGCGGGTACGGGGTCGGAGGTCACGCGCAACGCGGTTCTTGGGTCACCCGAGCGTCGCGTGAAAGTTAGCCTGCGAAGTCCGCACATGTTGCCGCGTGTGGCGCTGGTCGATCCTGAGCTCACGTACAATTTGCCGGCGGACGTCACGGCGGCGACGGGCCTGGACGCGTTGACGCAGTTGATCGAGGCGTTTGTGTCGGTGAAGGCGAATCCGATGACGGACGGGATTTGCCGGGAAGGAATGCATCGGGTAGCCCGATCGTTGCGGCGGGCGTTCGAGCAGGCGGACAGTCCGCCGTACCGGGAAAACTGGCAGGCGATCGTGACCGCGCGCGAGGACATGTGCGTGGCGGGGATGCTGAGTGGGATGGCGCTGGCCAACGCAGCGCTGGGCGCGGCGCATGGGCTGTCGGGGCCGTTGGGGGGGATGTTCGACGCGCCGCACGGCGCGTTGTGCGCGGCGGTATTGCCGTATGTGGTCGAGGTAAACGAGCGGGCGGCGAAACAGCGACTCGTGGGAAGCCCCGTGATTCCACGGTTTGAACAAATCCGGCGGGCGATGGGTGATCTTGGCGAACTTATCCAAGCCTTGGAGATTCCGCCGCTGCGGGCCTACGGGGTGATGCGCGAAAACTTCCCCGAGATCATCGAGAAGGCGAAGGCGTCCAACAGCATGAAGGGCAACCCCGTGGTGTTGGAAGATGACGAACTGCGCGAGGTTCTCGAGCGCGCGCTGTGAACGCCGTCGAGCGGCGGTCGATCGGATGGTTGAGCAGAAACGGCTGCCTGTCGTCTAATGCTAGGTATGGAACTTGTGTCTGAAAAGCCGATAACCGCCAGCGACAGCCAAACACCGCGCCTTGATCCGTTGGGCATGATTTCGGTGCTGGCGATCAGCGTGCTGGTCGGATTGCTGTATGTGCCGCTGTTGCACTGGTTGGGGCGGGAGACGCTGCACACACAACAGTTGGTGAACGGCGCGTTTCTGGTGTTTTTCGCGCTGGTGATTTGCGTTCGAGACGCGGTGGACAAGCTGCGGTTTGATCCGCAGATCAGCGCGGACGGGATTGGGTTGATTGCGTTCGCATTCGTGTCGCTTGGGGTGGCGGGGAAATGGCATTCGATGTCACTGCCGTTCCTGCTGTTGTCGGCGTGCCTGGCGTTTGCGGGAACCGTGTCGCTGGTGTTTGGCCAGGCCGGTGCGAGGCAGTTTCTGCCGGCGTTGAGCGCCTTCTTCGTGTTCGGCGTGTTGGTGGGACTGGTCCCGAGGTTGGACTGGCCGTTGCGGGCGATGGCGGCGCGCCACGCGGGTTCGTTGCTGGCTACTCTTGGAGTGCCCGTGAAGATCGGGCTGGAGGCGGGCCAGCCGCCGCAACTTTTTCTCTCGGTCAAGGGGCAGGTGTTCGTCGTCGCCACCGAGTGCAACGGGTTCGGGCTGCTGACCTCGTCGCTGATCGTGGCGACAACGCTGGCATTTCAATACCGGCTGCCGTGGGTGCAGAAATTATCGTTGTGGGCGCTGGCGGTCCCGACGGCCATCGTCTGCAACTTCCTGCGAATCGTGAGCATCTGCCTCGTCGCGCCGCGGACAACATTGCCCTACGGGTTCGTGCATGAAACCCTGGGACTGATTTTCTACTTTTTGGGGCTGGGGTTGATTTGGAAGATTGCCGGCGAAACGAAAGCGAAAGACCGGCGCGGAGGGAATCACACTGCGTGACCCGGGTAACGGGCACTGGCGAAGCAATGAATTTGATGTACAGTAATCCCCATGCGGGCAATCCGACGACTGATTGTGTGGAGCGTTTTGTGGGGCCTTGCCGTCTTGCTGGCGTCCTGCGGGCAAACGAAGCATGTGAACGTTGAGAACGTGCACGTGACCCCGGTCACGTCGGCGGACGTTCAGCGGTTAGTTCACGAACCCGGGGCCAAGGCGGTGTTGGTCAACATGTGGGCGACGTGGTGCGGGCCGTGCCGCGAGGAATTCCCCGGTCTCGTGCGCGTGGCGGAAAAATACAACGGACAAGGGTTGAAGACCATTTTGGTCTCCGCCGATGACACGGATCAGGTGGCGGCGGTAAAAAAGTTTCTCGCCGAGGAGGGTGTTGATTTTCCCGCGTACATCAAGGCGGAGAAGGACCAGGCGTTCATCGACGGGCTGGGCAAGCAGTGGACGGGGGCGCTGCCCGCGACATTTATCTTCGACGGCAACGGCAAACTGCGCGATTTTTGGGAAGGCGGGGTCGCATTCAACGTTTTCGAGCAGAAAGTGGTCGAAGCGTTGGGCAAACAAACAAAACCGATAGGAGGCAATTCATGAACCGAGGATTATCCGTGGCATTGGTGGCATCGCTGGCCGTGGCTGGCAGCGCGTTTGGACTGAACATCGGGGACAAAGCGCCGTCGACGACCGTGAAGATGAAGAGCGTGGACGGCAGCGCGGTGTCCATCGCGGACGTTGCGGGCAAGCAGGGAACGCTGGTGGTTTTTTCGTGCAATCACTGCCCGTTCGTCAAGGCGTGGCAGGGGCGCATCGCCTCGGTCGGCAACGCGGCGAAGGCCAAGGGCCTCGGCGTGATCATCATCAACTCGAATGACCCGACGGAATATCCCGAGGACAGCTATGCGGAGATGCAGAAGCGGTCGAAAGACCTGGGCTTTACGTTCCCGTACGTCGTGGACGCCACGTCGGACGTAGCGCGGGCGTTCGGGGCGACACGGACACCCGAAGCGTTTCTGTTCGACAAGGACGGCAAGCTCGTGTACCACGGCGCGATTGACGACTCGAAGGAGGCCGATCAGGTGACCAAACACTTCCTGCAGGACGCGATCGATGCAGCGTTGGCGGGCAAGGCTGTTCCAGTGGCCGAAACCAAGTTCGTGGGCTGCGGCATCAAGTTCCACGGCAAGGCCTGAGCGACGGCGCCGCTGGAGCGGCTACGGTCAGGGCTTGAATACCCGTAGCATCTGATTGCCCCCGCGCTGGAATTCGTAACGCACGGGCCGAATCTCGCTGTGCCACCCCGCGGAAGCGAGCGCGGTCTGCACAGGGACGATGTGAGGGGAGAGTTCCCCGCCGTGTGAGAGCAGCGGGAAGAGTCGGACCTCTCGCGCAACCCGGCAAAGCTCGAGCACGGAACGGACATGGAACTCGGCTGACAGCAATTCCGAGTATAAGAACAGCAGGTGCGAACAAAGCGCCAGGCCGAACGCATTTGAGGGGAAGGGAAGGACGGGCAGTTCTCCCCGTGCATATCGCTGCTCACGCAACCCAGCTTCGTAATCCAGAAGAAATTTTTCCATTACGACACAACGGTTGGCGCGCAGGTCGTCGGGGTTGCGGTGGCAGCCCCACACCCAATCGTCGGGAGTCGCTCGCACCTGCGCCAGGATCGTGTCTATTGTTGCGTCAAATCGTGCCCGAATCTCTGCGCCGGAGTAGGAGTAAATCGGGTCGACGGACACCACTCGATGCCCGCGAGCCGTCATCTCCGCGGTAAAGCTGGAAGGTCCGCCACCGCAGTCAAGGATGGTAGAAGACAAATCCTCGGGGGCGAGGTCGAACATCAGTTCGTATTCGCGGCAGGAACGTCCCCATGGGACGATTTGGTCGAGACGAATGGCCATGCGCGACCATAACGCCGGGTCACCCGCAAGAAAACAGGAAACCAGAGTGACCATGTAGTCAGTCGGGGAATGGACGGGAGTTGGCACAACAGGTTTGTAATCGGGGGTGATCGGGGTTAAGAATCGCAGCCACGATGACTTCGTGGCGGCGATTGGTGATTTGTCTGGGGGCGGTTTCCGCCTTCTACGCGTTCCACGTTCATCTGAAGACGGCGAAGATTTTCGCCAACGCGACGTGGGACGCGCGGGACGAGGTGGGACAGTTCTGGAGCGAGTGCGCGTTTCAATACCGGTTCGCGAAGTTTTTTGCGACCCATCCGGCGAGCGAATGGGGCCAACTCAGACACGACCGGGGCGTTCAATACCCCGATACGATCGACGACTGGGCCGAATTCACCGTGGCGATGGAGGTGCCGGTCGGCGTGTTGTACCGGTGGTGGAAACCGGCGATGCCGTTGCATGTGTTCGTGGTCTGGTACGACTGCCTGATTTCCAGCCTTTCGGTGTTCGGTGTGTTCTTTCTGGCGCGGGCCCTGTGGCGCAGCGACAAGTCGGGCGTGTTCGCGAGCGCGCTGTATGTGGCGCTGTACCCGAGCTACGGGCGGACGGTGAAGAACCTGTTTCTGCGGGAAGACTTTGCGATTCCGCTGATCATTTTTGCGCTGTGCTTCACGGTGCGGGCGCTGCAGGACCTGAAGAGGCGCGACCAGATTCTCGCGGCGTTGTTCTGGCTGGCGGCGCTGGCGAGTTGGCATTTGACGCAGTTCGTGATGGCGCCGTTGCTGCTGGCGGCGGTGTTGGTATATCTGGGACGGGGGGAGACGCCGCCGATTCCCTGGTTTGTGTTGACCCTGGCGGCGGGCAGTTTGGTGGTTCCTGTGTTGCGGGCCAAGCAGGTCTTTTTCGCGCCGACGATGTGCGGGTTGTACGCGCTGGCGCTGGCGGTCTGGATCAACGGCGGACGGAAACGGGCGATCCTGGTCTTTGCGGGTTGGGCGGCGGGACTGCTGGCGTTGAGCGCGCTGATGCAGCGGTCCCACGGCGAATACGCGCACGTGTACGACCTCTTCTTTTACAAACTGCGATTTCTCGGCCAACGACCGGCGGAACCCGCGCGGCTGCCGTGGGAGGCGCGGTTGTTATGGGAAGGCGGTGCGTTCAGTACGGCGGACTGGGGCGAATTTTGGCGGAGCCTGAAATGGTGCGGACCGCTCGGGCTGATTGCTGCGGTGCTATTGAGCAGCCGCAAACGGGGCGCGTGCGCAACGAATGTTTTCATCGTGTTCACGCTGTTGCTGGCGCCGCTGGCATGGATGGTGTTGCGGTATTTCACGTTTCTCGGGTTCGCGGCGGCGGTGTTGGCGGCGGGACTCATGACGCGGCAGACCCGGTGGAAGCTGGTCGTGTTCGCCGCTGCGGTGTGGCAACTGGTGACCCTCAACACCCTGCCACTGGAGCGGCAGCAGCCGAGTCCTGACGAATACCGGCCCGTTGTGACCTGGTTGGAAGAACACACCCCGACCAACGCCGTGGTGCTGGCATCGATCGGGGATTCGCCCGTGTTCCTGGCGCACACGGGACGCCCGATCATCATGCACTCGAAATTCGAGAACCAACGGATTCGCGACCGGTATCACGAGATGCTGGACGCCATCTACAGCAGCGAAGGCCAGTTCTATGGATTCGCGCACAAATGCGGCGCGGACTATTTCGTGTACGACGTTGGGTTTCTGTACGAGGGGACGGAATCGCGGCGGTACAAGGCGGACAAGATGGGGTCGCTCGATTCGGACTGCGCGGCGGAGTTGTTCCAACATCATCCGGAGCAGTTGAAGCATTTCCGATTTGAGATGGCGAATGGGAGATTCGCGGTGTTTCGGGTGCTTACTTCACCGTAGTGTTTTGGAACAGGATGTCGCCGTTGACCTCGAAGAGGATGTTGGAGACGGTGGCGCGGCAGGCCATCAATTGCTGGGCGTGTGCGAGCGGGACCATCGGGGCTTCCTCGAAGACGATCTCCTGCGATTTGCGATAAAGCGCGGCGCGTTTTTCCGGGTCGAGTTCGCGGCGGGCGGCGATCATGAGATCGTGGTAGGCGTCGTTCATCCAGAAACAGACATTGAGCGCGGAGCCGAGCGTGGCGGTGTCTTTGTCGAGCAAGACGTAGAGGAAATTGTCGGCATCGCCGTTATCGCCCACCCAACCGAGCAGCGCCATCTCGTGCTCACCGTGGCTCGTGCGGCTGAGATGCGCGCCCCATTCGTTCGGGACGATTTCGATGGGGATGCCGGCTTTGGCGAGATCGGCTTTGATCATTTCAGCGGCGCGGAGCGGATTAGGGAGATAGGGACGCGGGTTCGTCATGACTTCGAGGCGGATTGGGCGATTGAACACGGGCAAGATTTGATCGATGGCGTGTGGCGGTTGCACGGGAATCGCGTCGTTGTAGCCGGCGACAAATGGCGGCAGCGGATTCTTGGCGATGATCGCCGCGCCTCGGTACACATCTTCGATGATGTCCTTCTTGTTGATCGCGGAGGCGATGATGCGACGCAAACTCGCGTTGTCGAGCGGCGGCTTTTGGCAATTAAAGGCGAGATAGCAGACGTTCAGGCCGGGCGCGGTGAGGAGTGTGAGGTTTTTGTCGGCGTTGATGATCGGGAGGCTGTTGGGGTCGATGCCGTCCATGGCCTGGATCTGGCCGGTTTGCAATTGGATCAGGCGGGTGGAGGAATCGGGGACGACCTTGAAGATGAGGCGGTCGATTTGTGGTTTGCCGTCCCAGTAATCGGGATTGGCGTCGAGGGTGATGCGTTCATTGGGGACCCAGTCGACGAAACGGAACGGGCCGGTACCGACGGGATGACGCTGGTCGATGAACTTCGGGCTGATGAGATCTCCTGCTGGGATGCAGAGACTGGCCAGCAGGGGAGCGTTCGGTTCGCGCAGGCGCAGACGCAAGGTCATCGGGTCGACGACCTCGACGGCGGTGATCATATTGAACATGGCGGACCAGTAGGCGAACGTCGCATCGGGAAGATGGGCCGGGTTCGATTTGTCCATCTGGCGGAGGAAGCTGAAGGCGGCGGCCGGGGCGTCGAGGGGCGTGCCATCGTGGAATTTTACGCCGGTGCGAAGTTTGAAGGTGTAGGTGAGGCCATCGGGGCTGATCGTCCAGGACGTGGCGAGACAGGGTTCGGGCTCGGTGGTGCCGTGTTTGAAGCGGACGAGGCCCTCGCAGACATTCACCAGAACTTTCATCGACTCGCCGTCGTCGACATCGGCGGGATCGAGCTTCTGGGAATCGGCACCGCGCCCGAAGGTGAGGGTGACCGGTTCGGGTTTGGCAGGGCGTTGGCAACCGCCAAGAGCCAAAGCGCCAACCAGGACCAACCCGAGCAATCGTTTCATCGCGTGGATGGTAGCCCGGAATATTCGCGAAGTCTTGCCAATATTCCGCCCGGAGGGCCGACAATCCGTCATCTCTAAGAGCGTGTTTGAAAAAGTGAGTTTGGGCTTCCGGTAGCGCATGGGATTTGGTTCAGGCTTGGGATGCAAACGCCCAAGAGTTACCCGACCGATTTGACCGAAACACAATGGCAGCAGATCGAACCGCTGTTGCCGCTTCCCCGGAAACGGGGTCGTCCTCCGGTAGATCGCCGTTTGGTCATCCACGCCCTGTTGTATCTGTTGCGCAGCGGTTGCCCGTGGCGACAATTGCCCCATGACTTTCCGCATTGGCGCACGGTGTACGGATACTTTCGGCACTGGACCCGCATCGGTCTGTGGGACGAGTTGTGGGACTATCTGCGGGCGTGGGGGCGACTACAAGCGGGCCGCCGCACGGCTCCAACCGCCGGCATCGTGGACAGTCAAAGTATCAAGACCGCCGAACAAGGCGGTGTGCGTGGCTACGATGCTGGCAAGCATATCGTGGGGCGCAAGCGCCATGTGTTGGTCGATACGCTGGGACTGATCTTGGAGGTTGCGGTGACCTCGGCCGCCGTGCAGGATCGCGACGGAGCCCGCAGTGTGTTGGGTAGTCTACGCCAAAACTGGTCACGGCTGACACAGGTATGGGCCGATGGCGGCTATGCGGGCGAACTGGTCAATTGGGTGTGGGGCTTGCGGCCCCAACGGCGCGTGCACTTGGACATCGTCAAGCGCAACGAACTGCGCGGCGGGTTCCACGTACTGCCCAAGCGCTGGATTGTCGAACGCACCTTCGGTTGGCTGATGAAGTTCCGTCGTCTGCGCTCCGACTACGAACGGTTGACCTCCCACAGTCGCGCCATGATTCAACTGGCGATGATCAACATCGTCCTACGCAGGGTGCCTTGACTCCCCATGACCAATTCTCAAACACGCTCTAAGA
>Ga0326728_10001863_pt1 | contig 72562 bp, 60 predicted proteins | sample MB3enrmetagenome_FD_207602 | JGI IMG/M metagenome (GOLD analysis project Ga0326728, IMG submission 207602) | Lab enriched peat soil microbial communities from McLean, Ithaca, NY, United States - MB31MN | ecosystem: Environmental > Terrestrial > Soil > Wetlands > Peat | place: USA: New York...
CGACCCCGCCAGGTGGTAGCTCACGGTGCCGAAATTCGAACTGGACTCAAGGAGCGGCCTCGAACCCGAACCGCCCAACTGAGCCGATATCCGTGGGAGAGGTTCTGCTAAGTTAGCGCCTGTGGCCGCCGGCCCCCAGGGCGACTTCTACTTCGTGGACGCGCACCGCCAGTGCATCTACCGTTGGGACCCTGCGTCGCGCCAGCTTTCCACCGTCAGCGACTTCCCGCTGGATCCCGTCAACCTGGCTGTGGACAAAGGCGGCAACCTCGTGGTGGTGTCGTACGCGGGGAAAGGCATCGTTTATTCCCTCAAACCGCCAGACGCCATTGTGCCGTTGCTGCCCCAAGCCGTTGCCGTCCGGGCGGGGATGACCTTCTTTCTGCCCGTCAGCGATTGGCGCTTGAACCGCGAATCGCTCTCGCGCCCGGCTGGCCATTTCGTCTTACCTGACGGCACCACGATTCTGCCCACCGGGGCAGACTTTCTTAGCGGGGCGATGAGTTGGGGCGTCAAATCGAGCCCTCAAATCCGAACCTTCGGCCTCGCGCCAGCCACCCCAGGGCAGCCGTTTTACGTCACCGACGAAGCCAATCTCACCACCTGGGCTGCCGCCGTGAACCCGGACGGGAGTCTAAGCGACTTCCGCCTTTTCGCCGAGCAGGGCGGCGAGGGTGTGGCGGTGGACTCGCGCGGCAACGTTTACATCGCCGCCGGCCAGGTCCACGTCTATAGCCCTGCGGGCAAACCTATCGGCCTCATCGAAGTGCCCGAACGCCCCTTGCAACTCGTTTTCGCAGGAGCTGACCGCCGAACGCTTTTCATTCCCGCCCGAACTTCGCTCTACTCGGTGCGCACGCGTTACGCCGGCCGGTGAGCACTCCCCTGCGCCGAAGACGCGTGGCTGCCGTGACCCCACCGACGCCGGTTGGCCCGGCCGTGGTCGCGATGGCGCCCCCACCGGCGCCGGTGGAGACGGTGGTGGTCTCGCCCGGACCCAGATATGTATGGGTGGGTGGCGAATGGGTGTGGAACGGTGGCTGGGTTTGGGTGGGGGGCCATTGGGTGCTGCCACCCTATCCCCATGCGGTTTGGGTTGGTGGTTATTGGGGCCGCGGGCCTCGCGGCTGGTACCACTCGCCGGGTCACTGGCGGTGATACCGGGACGAGCGTCCGCCAATCGCCCGAGTAAGCAGAATCAGCGTTCGCTGACCACCGCGTTCTTCTCGCCCAGTTTGATCACCTGCGGCTTCCAGGACTTGGCCTGGGCAGCGTCCACCTCAGTGAAACTCATAATGGTAAGCCGGTCGCCCGGTTTGCCCAGCCGGGCGGTGGCGCCGTTCAGCACAATCTGCCCCGAGCCTGGCTCGACGGGAATCGCGTAGGTCTCGAACCGCTCGCCGTTGGCCATGTTGCCGCAGAGGATCCGCTCGAAGGGCAGCAGGCCAACCTTATCCATGAGGTCCCGGGCGATGCCCAGGCTGCCTTCATAGTCCACGTTGCCCGCAGTCACCTGCGCCCGATGTATTTTCGACTTTAAGATATAAACCAGCATGATTTGCCGCCAAGCCCGCCGTCCGCAGGTTGGCGCGCGCGCAATATAGAGGGCCAAGGATTGGATGTAAAACCCTGACATTAACTGGACGGATTTGGCCGTCTGTGACCGGCATGGGCGGGAGGCGATGGCGCTTCCAGGCCCGGCCGCTTGGCATTCGGATTGCTCTTTCAGGAGGCAGTTTATGAATGCCGGTCCCGTTCTTATCAGGGGAGTCTGCGCTATCACCATCCTCTTGGCGCTCTGGGCGTCCGGGGCTTCTGTGGCTGGCCAGGAAGTGACCATTACCCGGACAAACTGGGTCGAAAGATGGATCACCAACGAGATTGATGTGCGGATGCCCGTCAACCGTTTCGTCAACGAGTATCGCACAAACTGGGTCACCCAACTGCGGACCAATGTCGTTGACGTTTATGTCACCAATTGGGCGGTGCAGAATCTGACCAACTGGCAGACTGTGGTCCTGTTCAAAACCAACTGGTTCACCCAACCGGTGACCAATCTAGTCGAGATTGACCTGCCGAGCCGCACGGTCGCCGCAGCGGCTGTGCCCAGCGAGGTCGTCCAGCCGAAGGAAGCCCCGCCGGAAACCGCACCGCCCGCGCCCGCAACCGCCTGGGCAGGCCCGCTGGCCATCGAGGCAGCCCGGACCGCCCAGCCCCCGGCCAACGGCTTGGTCGAGGTGCAGATGCAGGTCAGGCGCACCGACAACACCCCTGCCCCGCCGCAAGTCCAGCAGTGGCGAGTCGAGCGCGAGGACGGCGCGATTCTCCTCTTTGCGCAGGAACAGGACTTCAAACGGCAACTGCCGCTCGGAAAGTACAAGGTGGAAGCCAAATTGAAGACGGAAGGCGACACCCCTCCGCTTTCTGTGCGCGGCACGCTCTCAGTAACAACCCGCCAGGCAGTCGTCCAGCCCAGACTTGTGGCAAGGAAGTAATGCCAACCAGGCCAACGCTCCCTGCAGCCCCGAAGATCGGTTCCAAGGCACGCCTTATCGGAGCCGATACAGAGCCAGATTGTCGAACCAGCAGACGTCTGTGTCCGCTGCTTGGCCGCTGACGCCCAGGAGGATGACCAGTTTCCCCACGTCGAGCGGAACTGTCACCACGCCAAACCCACTCCGCCACTCGCCCCCGCTCACCTTGAAAACGAATGTGCGATCATCCTGCTCGTGCGTCCAGCGGCCTTCGGCAGTTTGCCAGCGTATCATCAGCGTCGGGTTCGACGCGCCGCGCGGCAGGCAATCCGCCTGCACCGCGTAGGTTTCACCGGGTTTCACTGAATGCGACTGGATCAGACAACCCTGCTTCACGCGGGCCGCGCGCCCTGCTCCGCCACCGACGCCCGCGTCCCAGGCGAACTTGCCCGGCGGCGCCTTCTCGTCCTGCCAGGCGCTGAACTCCGCCGGCAATGCGCCCTCTTTCTGGCTGGCGGGCTGGGCAAAATCCGCGTTGCGGGCGAGGTTGGTCAAAGTGCCGGCAGCGCGGAGCTTCGCGATTTCGTCCTGCGCCGCGCTCATCGGGTCCCGCGCGTAGGCGATGGCGCGCGTGATGCCAGGCAGCGCTTCCTCCCACAGGCGGCCTTGGCCAACGCTCCCGGGCACATTCAAGGGCTTGCCCCACCAGCGGCATTGCTCGCCGTAAACCCAGACGTATCCGTCAGCCGCGTCGCGCGCCCAGGCGAGATTGCGTTCCAGGCGCGCCAGGCGTGAGCCGTTGAGCGGGCCGCGATAGTAATGGTTCGTGGCCTCGTTCAGGAACATGTCCAGGTAGAAACCGAACCCCGCCTGAACTTGCTGACGATACTTCGCGCGGTTGGCCGGTGAGACGAGACGAATGGCGTCGCCGTTCCATGAACGCATCTGGTGCGTGGCGCGGAGGTATTCCTCGGCGCTGTCCATGTAGTAGCCGTTCTCGCAGCCGTCCACCAACACCATGGTGGGTGGCGCGGCTTCCAGCATCCCGTCAATGAACGCGGGCAGGAAACCGTAGTGCGAGGACGCGAGGATCGTGTCCGGCGCGTCGCTCGCACCGGCGCGGAGATTGACGCTGTTCATCCAGAGCGTCAGCAGGATGGCGTCGGGGAATTCCCGGGCAACCGCGCGCGTGAATTGCGCGCCGCGTTTTCGCGCCAGCGCCGCCGTGTCCGCAAAAGTCCGCCCTTGGCCGGAGTCGAACCGAAACTGCTGCGCGCCGTAAGACTCGAAATCAATCGCCAGCCCTTTGCCGCCAGACTGTTTCATCAGCCACGCGCAATGGCCCGCCTTGTCGGCCAGGGCGGACCACCCCGCGTCATCGGCCCAACCAATGTTCCCGGGCGTGGCGTTGAGACGGATGAAGTTGTCCGTGAAGCGCGCGAACCGGCAGGACTTCAGATCCGCCAGCGCCTCCTGAAGCCACTCGCGTTTCCAGGGCCGGCCATCCCAAATCGCTTCGCTGCTGAGCTCACGCCCCTGCTCGTCCTTCGTTTCGACTTTGAACATGACACCGTCGAAGGGTGTGGCCCGTTCCATCTCGCGCCAACTCTCTCGCAGCAGGACGGTCGAAGGAATGTCCCAGCCCAGCTCGATAAACTTCTTGCAGGGAGTCGCGGGCTCGTCCGCTCCCAAAGCGGGTGTGAGCGCAGCAACGACAAACGCCGCGACGAACCAGCACCGCCTCCAACGATCCCGGTCAGAATTCATCATGGCCACCAAAATGCCCTAACGAGGCGCGCAGATTCAAACTCAATTCAGGCTCTCCTGCCTTTGGGGTGGCTTTGCCCGCTCATCCCGCACTCCGCACTCCGCATACCGCATTCGGCCCTGGGTGTTCACTGGAAAGGCCAAGGCCGAAGCAGCGCCGCAGCACCACCTGAGCAGTGCAATAGTAGCAAGCATGTTGCTAGCATGTTCCTAGGATGTTCCTTGCATGTTTCTAGGGTTCCCGCCCGCCTCACTCCGCGGCCCCAACCCACTCCCCTCTCCTCACGACCTGCACGTATTCTACAGCCGCCTGAAGCGTTGTCAAGATCGCCACAACCTTCGAGCTGCTGCTTGGCACATCACGTCAGCACCACCATGTGGAGTGCGCCGGCAGAGCGAAGCGGCGACGGCGCTTTGGCTGCTGCAAGGCGTTGGCCCGACTGAAAGCGCCGTCCTCACCCAATCAGCCGTAACGCTATAGGTGCGGGCCTTCACCGTTCGGATGCTTGCGCCGCCAGGCAGATCGGGCATCACGCCCGGTCGGCGTCCCCGCCGCAACGGTTCCTGCGCGGCCGGCCGATCAAAGTAGTGTGCCCGGAGCGGTTTGAGGCAGCAGTGGCTTAACGCGTTCAAGGCCTCGCGCGCGAGGGTGGGCTACGGAATTCCGCGAATCTCCCTGGCTGGTAAATGCGCCATATCGAGTGTGACTTTTCCCTGATACTGGTGTATTATCGCCCGACGGAGTTTACGAGTCGGAATTCGGTCTCTTAGGTAATCTACGGGATCGAGCGGGCACGCGCCTGAGGCGGCGTGGTGCGACCGGCGCGCAACCATGGTCCGTCAGCAAACGAATACAAATATGAAAGCACGACAGATGAAATCAATCCTTTGGCTCGGGGCGCTGGCGATGGGCGCAACCTTGACCGTAGCCGCGGAGCCAACCCTCAAGGTGGGCGATCCCGCTCCGAAACTGCAGACCGGGAAATGGGTTCAAGGCGATCCCGTGAAGGAATTTCAGAACGGCAAGACCTATATCGTTGAGTTCTGGGCAACGTGGTGCGGCCCGTGCCGCGCCTCAATCCCGCACCTGAACGAGATCTACACCAAATATAAGGATAAGGGCCTGATCGTGATCGGCCAGAACTGTTGGGAACACGACGAAAAACTAGTGGCGCCTTTCGTTGAGAAGATGGGCGATAAGATGACTTACCGCGTCGCGCTGGACGATAAGACCGACAACGAGAAGGGAGCCATGGCGGAGACCTGGATGGCGGCTGCCGGGCGCAATGGCATTCCCAGTGCCTTCCTCGTAGATACCAAAGGCACCATTGCCTGGATTGGGCACCCCATGGCCCTCCCCGAGAAGGTGCTGGAGGAGGTCTTGGCGGGCACCTTCGACGTCAAGGCCGCCGCGGCAAAGTATGATCGGGCGCAAAAGAATGAGGCCAAGCTGAACGCAGCGTGGATGGACATCAACCGGGCGATCCAGCAAAAGGACTGGGATGCCGCCTCCGAAAAGCTCGCCGACGCCGAGAAAATAATCCCCGAGGAGGACCGCGACAGCCTGGACATGGCTCGACTAAGCATCCTTTACGGCAAACAGGACTATCCGGCGGCCTATAAGCTGGTGGCCAAGATAAGCGACGCGCAGAAAGGCAACGCCATGCTGCAGAATCAGTTGGCCTGGCAGATCGCGACTGACAACAGCATCAAGGAACGCGACCTGACTCTGGCGGAAAAGGTAGCCCGACGGGGGGTCGAGGCGTCGAACAGCAAAGACCCCAGCATCGTGGACACGTTGGCGCGAGTGCTGTTTATGCAGGGCAAGAAGGACGACGCCATCGCCTTGCAGGAAAAAGCCGTGGCGGCCGCTGAGGGTGATCTCAAGGACCAATTGCAGCAAACGCTCGACAGCTACAAGCGCGGAGAATTGTCGAAGGCGAACTGAGCCCGACGCTCCCGGGCACATTCAAGGGCTTGCCCCACCAGCGGCTTTGCTCGCCGTAAATCCACACGTATTCGTCAGTTGCGTCGCGCGCCCAGGCGAGATTGCGTTGGAGGCGCGCCAGGCGCGAGCCATTGAGCGGGCCGCGATAGTAATGGTTCGTGGCCTCGCTCAGGAACATGTCCAGGTAGAAGCCGAAACCCGCCTGAACTTGCTGACGGTACTTCGGGCGGTTGGCCGGTGAGACGAGACGAATGGCGCCGCCGTTCCACAAACGCATCTCGTGCGTGGCGCGCAAATTCAAACTCAATTCATTCAGGCCAGCTTATCCAAATCCCTTTCCTGCGGCTTTTCCGCCGTGAAGCGGTTTCCCGGTTTGGCTGTGGGAGGCTGGATGTTAACAGCCGAAGTGGAACACGCCGCGAAAAGGCGCAAGAAACGCAAAGAGGGAAAGAGTTCGTCCGATGAGGCCGCCCGGGCGGCTGGCCTGACCTATCCGACTCAGTGCATATTTCTTGATCTCGAACCTTGGGGCGCCGAAATTGATCAGCAGGCCGTGCTCAACCCCAGACGAACGCAGGTAGCCCAGGATTTGGGCCACATGTTCGTCCGCCAGGGCCTTGGCCGCTTTCAGCTCGATGATCAGGCGGTTGTCCACGAACAGATCGGCGTTGTAATCGCCAATGAGCGTGCCGTCCTCGTCATAGACTTTGAGTGGATATTGCTGTTTCACGTCCAGGCCCAGCTTCCGGAGCCGATGGGCCAGCGCGTTCTCATAGACCTTTTCCAGGTGGCCGTGCTTGTGGTAGCGGTGAATCGCGAACCCCGTTTCCCGGACCACATCGCACAGTTTCATAATATCTTCCATAGTTGATTCCTTTCTTTTGCGCCTTTTGCGCCTTTTCGCGGCAGAGAGGCTTTCCCCACCTGTCCCGTCCGATGGCACATGTCCCCTCTATGCTGGCGGATGGATCAATGCAAGCCTAAGCGGCGGCTGCCCCCGGAGCTCGTTGTCCGCCGCCTGGGCCTCTCCCCACCCCCGCCGGCGAAGCTGCCCTCCAAGCGGTGGCGCGATCGCATCCTCCGGGTCTGGCGCGTGGACCCGCTGCGCTGTCGGGTTTGCAATGACCCCATGCGCGTCATCGCCGTCGTTGATGACCCGCGGGTGGTGGAAAGCATTCTCCGCCACCGGGCGGCCTGGCACGACCCGCCTCCCAGACCGCCTCCACCGGACGGCTCGGAACCCTACGCCTACGAGCCGTGTGACGATGTGGACCCGGCTCCGGATTACGAGAACGTGCTCACCGACTGAGAACCGCGGCCACCGGGCCAGATGCCGCGATGGGGCGCGCCTGCGCGCCGCCGTTTTCCGGCCTGGGCCACGGTCCGGCTGCTCGCACCCAGCGGCGCTGCCCGCCCTGGGCTGCGCACTCCCTGCTTAAACGGCGCCGTCCGCGGCCAACCCCTCCCGAAAGGGGCAGACACGGGCAAAAATCTCCGGTTGACACCAGGGCTGGCTCTGGGCGATATCGCGCCATGCTTGGTGAGACTCAAAACCAAATCTCTCTCACCCGCGCAGCGCTCAGTACACGCGGGCGCGCAAAAAGCAAATTCCTATCAGTTTATCAGTCCGTCCGTGCGACTGGAAGGTGTGGCAGTCGGCCGAACCTCGGCGCGGGGCGGCGCAAGTTTTTTTCTGTAAATTGCCTGAGCATCAAACTGAAGGCTGGGGATGGTCTTCCATGTTGAGGTAAACTTTGGCGGTTTGCCATTCGTCGTTAATTTCGCTGAGCAAGGCGGTGATTAGACGGAGGCGAGAGGCTTCATTGGGGAAGAGGCCGGCGACGCGGGTGCGGCGTTTGAGTTCCTGATTGACCCGTTCCAGGGCGTTGCTGGTGCGCAGGCGCAGTTGCTGGGCTAAGGGCAGGGCGAAGACGGCCAAGCCTTGGGGCAGGTTGGCTTCCATCCAGGCGGAGAGTTTGGGAGCGCTGGTGGCATAGAGGGTCACGATTTCCTTGAGGCGGCGTTCGGCGGCCGGCCGATCGGCGCAGTTGAACACACTGCGGATGGCCTCGGCGACGGCGGCCCGTTGGTCCAAGCGGGGGATATAGGCCTGGGCATTTTGCTGGAGGTGGAACTGGCAGCGTTGCCAGGGCACGGCGGGAAAGACGGCGGCGCGCGCCGCGCCCAGGCCCGCGTGGTCATCGCTGACGATGAACTGGACGCCGTGCAGACCGCGCTGCTGCAAGCTTTGGAGGAACTGGCGCCAATGGACCTCGGCTTCACTGAGGGCGACGCTGACGCCCAGGATAGAGCGTTTGCCCTTGGGATCGATGCCCAAGGCGATCAGGACGGCGCAATCCAGGAGTTGGCCCCCGTGGCGGACCTTTTCGTAGCGGGCATCGAGCATCAGGTAGGGAAAAGCCTCCAGGGGGCGGGAGCGCCCGGCCTGGAGCTGGGCATCGAGCTTGGCGGCGCACTGACTGACCTGGGTGGAACTGACGGCGGTGCCACAGAGCTGCTCGACGATGGCGGAGACTTTGCGGGTGGAGACGCCCTGGACATACATTTCGGCCAGGGCCAGCATGAGGGCTTGCTCGCTGCGCACGCCCTTTTCCAAGGCGCTGGGATAGAACTCCAAGCCGCCGCGGACCTGGGGGACCCGGAACTGGATGGAACCCAGGCGGGTGCCGAGGGTTTTGGGTTTGAAGCCATTGGATTGGCCTTGGCGGGATGGGGTGCGTTGGTAGGGCTGGGCTTGGAGGGCCTGGGAGCGTTCCTGGCGCATGGCTTCGTTGACCAGGAGGCGGATGCCTTCGGCCAAGCCGCCGGTGGCGCCTTGGTCAGTCAAGAGTTGCAGGATGGTGTTCAACAGTTCAGGATCGGTTCGGTGGGTCGTCATGGATTTGCTTTGGATGTGTTTGCTGACACCCCAACAGGAAACCATTATGGCCCGCCCTCGACCAGTTTTTGGCGGAGGCAGCCCCCCTTCGGGGGCTGGGCGGAAGGAAGAAGAGCTATTTACAGAAAGAGTTTTACACCCCCCGGCGCGGGTGATCGCTGGCTTTGCGGTGGCTTTGGGGTCGCAATCGGTTCGCAATCGGTTGCCTAGCAGTTGCCTAGCAGTTGGCTTGGGGGTGGCTTTGCGATGCCTCTGGGTGGAACCAGGGCGTCTGCGAACTTAACCTGTCGTTCAGCGATCTATGTCGGAAGTCATCGAGGCTCGGCGCCTGGAGACGATGACTCCAAGCCAACCCAACAGCGCAATTCCTGCCAGGACAGCCAGCCTCAGCCCCCAGGCAAAACTGGCTGGGGCATACCGGAACTCCAGCGTCCCGGAGCCCGCGGGGACGACCACACCGCGAAGGGCATGATTGGCGCGCAGGATGGGCGCGGGCCTGCCGTTCAAATATGCCCGCCAACCCTTGTCCCAAAGATCTGCCAGGACGACCAGGCCGGGCGTGTCCATGTGCAAAGCCACCGTTACACGCGTCGGAATCTCGCTGACGATGTCCGCTTTGCCCTGACACCGGCCAGGGAGGTCGAACGGCTCCACAACGTATGCGACCTCGCGCGGATCGAACTCCGGCGATGCCAGCTTGCGGAGTTGTGCGGCATTATCGGCCACAAACTCGACCCGCTTGGGGACGTAGGCGCGAGGCATGGCATCGGGGTTCACCAGCACCCAATAATCGGGGCCATGAAAAGCCGGATGGGTCCTGGGGTCCGGAGGCCCCCTGAAGATCAGGTAGCGCACGCTCAACATATCGAGGATGGGAGAGAGTTGGACATCGCCCCCGGAAGTCACCGTCGTCTTTGGGATGAGCCACTGGGTGCGAGCGTAGGTGGGGATGGTCGATTTTGGGTCAGCGGCCATCAACTCGAGTTCGGCCAGGCGCGCCGGGTCGAGCGAATCATATCCGCGGATGTCGTGCAGCCCGCACATCCGCGCAAGATTCGGCGGCAGACAATCGCAGCCCATGACGCGACCGGGGGCAGCTTTGGCCACCTCGGCCAGGACGGGGATTGGTGGGTAGTAGAGCGCGGGATCACACTGAGAACTTCGGCCGTACCCAAACCAGAGCAAGTCCCCAACCAGCACCACCCCCAGTGCCGGCAGCAGTCGGAACCGCCATGCATAGCCGGACCAGATCAGCCACCACCCAACCAACCCCAGCCCGCACAACCCCGCCGCCGCGCCGTAATGCCACGCAAACCAGGACCGAACCCGCTCCACCCCTTGAAGGTCGCGGATTCCGAGCAAGGGGGTTCCTTGCAAGACGGCCAGGCCAAGCTGGGTATCGACCGGCTCCGAGGGGAAGACGGCCCGGTAGGCACACCACGCGCAAAGTCCCGCGAGCAGAGCGGGCGGCACGCATAACCAACGCCGCCACCGGACCGGGCCCTGCCGCAACACTTCGAGGCCGACGGCAGTCATGGCCAGGATGGCGAAGGAAGCTGCAAACACGAACCGATTATGGGAGAGCATGTTTGCACCCGGCAGGCGCAGCAGATGGACCAGACCCGGGACATTGAGGCACCAGCCCAGCGCAATGAACGACAGGCACCCCCAAAACACATTGATCGCCCGGTGGCGCCGGCTGCACCACGCGAGCGGCGCGACCAGCAGAGTGGCCAAGAGGCCGCAGTAAGTTGCGGCCGAGCTTTCGATCTCGGGGCTATCGAAGAGGCGGACGCTGCCCGTCTGCAAGGAGCCATATAGGTCCGGCAAGACTGTCTGAGGCAGGGCGGTCAACCCAACCGGGGGCCGCTCTTCTTCGCCCGCGCTCCGGCGCGATATGCGAGTACTCGCGCGGGTGTAGTCCAAAACCGGCAGAATATAGGGCGCAGCCAGCAGGAACCCGAGGCCCCAGGCGGCGACCAGCGCCAAGACGGCTTTCCTGGCCTGGCGCCCAAACCATTGTCGCGGGAAAGCGTCAAACAAACACCACAGGGCATAAAGACCCGAAGCCAGGAGCACCTGGCCGGCCACATCGAGGTGGCCGCTTACCAGCACCAGGCAGGTGACAACAGTTAGCCAAAGCGGCGCCCCCGGAGTTCTGCCCCGCACCGTGTTATCCACCATCAGCAAAAGCCAGGGCAGCCAATAGACGGCCAGGCCTGTAGCATACCCCTGCCAGAAAATGAAGAACGCCGATATAGGGTAACACCAGGCTGCCACGGTCGCCGGCCAGAAGCTGATTCCCAGCACCCGCCGGAAGAAGAGGTATGCGCCCAAACTGGCAACCACAGCCGCCAACAGTTGGGTCCATGCCAGCACGACGGGCGACTCCACACAGCATTGCAGGGCGAGAAAAGGTGAGAATTTGGGCCAGACGAATGGCGCCCCGGCGTAGTCATTCGGCACCCACGTTGGCAGCCTCCCGGCCCGAAACTCCGAGGCGGCAAACCGCCGCGCAGGCTCGAACAAGTAGACCAAATCCCCCAGGAATGAATTATGCGCTTCGATCCCCGTGCTTCCCGGTGTTGCGGGAAGATACACGCCCGGCGCGGCCAGCATATCCAGCGGCAGCAGGATTTTTCGTCCGGCCAGGGAAGGCCCGTAGAGCACGGCTTGCCCGAGCACGACGCCCGCCAGGACGATGATGAGTTTCGCAAGTTTGCGCCGCACCCATCCCCCACGACCAGACGCCTGGTTTTCACTCATAGCGCGTCCGATGCTGAGATCGCCTCAAAGCAGAGGTCCATAAATACTAACGATACGGCTTTCCCGCTCTAAACTGCTGCAGCATCTGCATTTGGATGGGCACGAGATCGGTGGCCCCGGACGCCCGGGCCAGCGCCTGGGCTTCCTGGATCACCCGCGCAGCGTACAGTCGAGCGGCGCGCCAAAAAAGCAAATTCCTATCAGTGTTTACGGCAACTGGCGCAGGCGATACAACCGCCGCGTGAAGGTGTTGTCTGTGTCCGTGAACGGCAGCGTGCCGGTCGCGTTCGTCAGCGTCGCCAGGCTCGTCCAGTCCGCCAGGTTCGTGGACGCTTGAATCTCCACCCCGAAGCCCGCCTGGCTTTGCAGCGTGAAGCTGAACTGGCCGTTCGTCCATCCCAGAGAGTCCGCCAGGATGCGGGGCGGGCCCGGCGTTGCCGTAAAGGCCAGGGTGCGGATGCGAATGGCCCCGGCGGCGTCGGTCGCCCGCAGCCGGAAGACATACAAATCCGCGACATCGGGCGTGAAGGTGGGATTGCGGACACTGGCGGCCGAGAACGCGTCCACCGAGTTGGCGGGGCGGCGGATGACGCTCCACTGCCAGGCGACGGCGGTTTGGGGGCTGGTGTCCAGTTGGCGCAATTGGCCGGCCGGCCCGACCGCCAGATCAATCGTCGGCTCATCCGGACAAGCGACACCGCCAATCCGAATCGTGTTGTTCTGGTTGTCCGCGACATAGACGTTGCCCGAGCTGTCCACCGCCACGCCGTAAGGGTTGTTGAACCCCACCCCGCTGCCCGTCCCGTCAGCGCTGCCCGCGCCGTCGGCGCCGCCCAAGCCTCCGCCCGCCAGGGTCGTCACCACCCAGTTTGTCCCAACCGGCGTCACCTTCCGAATTCTGGAGTCCCCGATTTCGGCGACGTACACGTTGCCCGCGCTATCCACCGCCACGCCTGCTGGATTAAAGAACCGCGCCGCGCTTCCTGTGCCGTCGGTGTTGTCATAGCTTCCCGCCAGGCCTGCCAGGGTCGTCACCACCCCGCCCGGCGTCACCTTCCGAATGGCGCAGTTGTCAGCATCCGCCACATACACGTCGTCCGCACTGTCCGCCGCCACGCCGAGTGGGCTGGAGAACCGCGCCGCGCTCCCCGTGCCGTCGTCGCTGCCCGATGCCAGCGCCAGGCCCGCCAGCGTGGTCACCACCCCGCCTGGCGTCACCTTCCGAATCGTGTGGTTGTAGAAATCTGACACGTACACATTGCCCGTGCTGTCCAACGCTACGCAGCAGGGCGCGTTGAACTGGGCCGCGCTGCCTGTGCCGTCGGCACTGCCGAAATATCCCGCCAGGCCCGCCAGCGTCATCACCACCCCACCCGGCGTCACCTCCCGAATGGTGTCGTTGCCGATGTCCGCCACATACACGTTGCCCCCGCTGTCCACCGCCACGCCCCCCGGTGCGTAGAACCGCGCCGCGCTGCCCGTGCCGTCGGCGCTGCCCGAGCTTCCCGCCAGGCCCGCCAGCGTCGTCACCACCCCGCCCGGCGTCACCTTCCGAATCGTGTGGTCGCCCCAGTCCGCCACAAACACGTTGCCCCCGCCGTCCACCGCCACGCCGAACGGCGAGTTGAACCGGGCTGCACTGCCCGTGCCGTCGGCGCTGCCCGAGCTTCCCGCCAAGCCCGCCAGCGTCGTCACCGCCCCGCCGGGCGTCACCTTCCGAATCGTGTGGTTCCCGTTGTCCGCGACATAGACGTTGCCCGCGCTGTCCACCGCCACGCCGGTTGGCCAGTCGAATCGCGCCGCGCTGCCCGTGCCGTCGTTCGTGCCCCAGCTTTCCGCCAGGCCCGCCAGCGTCGTCACCACCCCGCCCGGTGTCACCTTCCGAATCGTGCCGGCGGAATTATCCGCCACATACACGTTGCCCGTGCTATCCACCGCCGCGCCGACCAGGAAGAGAGACCGCGCCGCGCTCCCCGTGCCGTCGGCGCTGCCCAGGGTTCCCGCCAAGCCCGCCAGCGTGGTCACCACCCCGCCCGGTGTCACCTTCCGAATCGTGGTGTTTCGACTGTCCGCCACTTACACGTTGCCCGCGCCGTCCACCGCCACGCCTTCTGGATAGTAGAACCGCGCCGCGTTGTCCGTACCGTCAATGGCGCCCGGGCCGGCTCCCGGCAGGCCGGCCAGCGTGGTGAAAGTGTATTCCTGGGCTTGGGCTTGACTTGTCGCCCCCACGGCCAGGGCGGCCAGGAGCAGGCCCGACCGGATGGCCGCGCGAACAGGCGGCCAGGGAAAGCGGCGCGAGGCTGCTGCCGTGCTGATTGCATGAGGCACACAGGTGTTGGTTTGAGTCGTTTTCATGGTTGGTGTTCGGTGCAGGTTGGATCGGGGCGCAGACCCCCGTTCGAGCATCGTGTCTTCGTAGCTCCAAAGATTCATGGTTGCATGTCGGCCAGTTCAAACCGGCTTGTGCGCGCGGGGCGTTGGCTGATGAAGCGAGTCAGCGTCTCGTGGAGGTACTAACCTCTCCATTATCGCCCCAAGCGCGAACAAAAGCAAGGCTAACTGCTGGCGGAGGAGTTTAACACTCAACACTCAACACTGGCACAGCTACCGCACCGCCAGTTCCCTCCGCTGCACGCGGGAATCCCGTGCTGGCGCTGGCGGGCGGGCGCAACATCGGGCCGACGGCGCACAACCCGCATTGAAATGACTCAATCGCGCTGTCCGATTCCCCTGCAAAATAAGTCCATCTTCTGCCAAAAAACGGATAGCACCACCGAACCACCTTTTCTAATTGTCGTATGTTCGTACCTTCGTGTTCGCCCCGTCAGGTCGCACGAAGCGAACGGCAGATCGAGTTCGCGCAGACGCGTAGTGCTCCAAGCACGATCAGGCTGGTGGGTCTTTCTGTCGTCGCACACTTTGCAGGGTGCGCACTGACCGGGGCACCTCGTCACGCGGATCATCGATCAGGGCACTCCTCAGCCCGCCCAGCGCTCTAGCTGGGAGCAGTTCTGGGGGTTCGTCCAGCAACAAGTTCCCCTGGCCAAGAAAGTGCATCTGGTTGGCGAGGCTGGGGCCTTTGGGTGCTGGCCCTGTCGCGAGCTCCAGCGCCTGGGGGTGCACTGTTATGTGGCGCATCCGGAGAAGCTCGATCCGCGGCCCACGCCGGTTCAGACCGACCAGTTCGATTCGGCGCACCTGGCCGGCCGGCTGCGGCGCTACGTCCTCCAAACGCTTCGCGTGCCACGTCACAATCACCAATCCCTATGATTCGAGTCTTAATCCGCTCCCTGCCGGACATCGGCACCGGCAAGGCGCTCAACCCTGTAACCCCCGCGCTCACCCGCGCAGCGCTCAGTACATGCGGGCGCGCAAAAAGCAAATTCCTATCAGTTTATCAGTCGGCTGTCGAGGGTCCGGGCGTTGGCCCGGGCCGTGCGGCTTAGCGCAGGAGCCAGAAATCCAGGGCGCCGTCGTCCATCTGGAGCGCCGACGGCTTGAGATCCCCGTCCTTCAGCATGTAGTCGCGCTGATAAAGCCGGCCGGGGCCTTCGGCTCCGTAGGACACGGGCACCTGCTTCTTGTCGAAGTCCGAATAGGCCGTCGCGGGCATGTCTCCCAGCGGAGCCATTCTCACCACCGTATCCCCCTTCCAGGTCACCCGGTAGCGGTATTGGCGGAAACCGGGGTTGCCGATGCTGGCCTCCTCCTCGCGGACCGGCACGGGGTAGGTCCCCTATACCTTCGTAACCGAAACGGACCGCCGGGTGCGCCTCAACGGCTACAACTTCTTTGTGAGCTTGAACATGCGGCGGAACGCGCCTCGGCCCTCGCCGTTTGCCGGGCTTCCTCGTCTCGGTGGCCCTTCGGCACCCAGTTTGGCTCCCTCGGGAGCCGAGCCACTTGTCCCGCAGCCCTCGCCATTCTCGCGGTCCATTCCCGCTTACAGGCCCGTATCCTCCCCGTAGCCTCGCCGTAGTACCCTCGATCCGGATCGAGGGTACTACGGCGAGGCTACGGGGGAACTCCGGGGGAGGACTACAGAGGTATCAGCAAGCGGCAGGAAGGGGTGGGTGCCTCCGTCTCGACGGCTTCGCAGGTCAGGCGGCCCATGCCCTTGGGCAGCACTTGGGCCGCTTTGGCTCCGTCAATCATGCGCCCCACGACAATGCTGGCGGCGTGGACATCCAGTGCCAGCTTGATCTGCTGGTACTGAGGTCCTGTTGTGGCTTTGCTTGCGACTTGCTCTCCGCAAGCGTGAGAGTTAGAACGTGGTTTGTGAATACGCATATGCTGGTGGACGTAGCACCTTCCTTGCGCGTCCGCCAGCATCCATGCCATCTATCAGTTGAGCCAACTCCAGCCGCTGCAAATCCAGGAGTTGAGCCGGCAGCCCGAAGCGCAGCCCGTCTTTGACCAGAAAAAGCTTGGTCTTGGTTGGAGAATGTACGACTCATCCAGTGATGAACAAAGTGAAGCCTAAACGAACCTTAATGCAAACGCTCTCGTTAATTCTTCTCTGCCTCGCCCGCAGCGCCGTCGCCGCGCTGGGTCAGGCTCCCGATCTCACTTCCCCCGATCTTTGGAAGCCGGAGAATGTTCTCTTTTCTTTTCAGTACGATGGCAAGCCCTCGTCGAAGATCCTGGCCTCGTGGCAGGCTTCGGACGAAAATGTGGCAGCGGGAGGCGGTCAGGTTCATCGCTATTATTACACCGATCCGGCGACTCATTTGAAGGTCACCGCCGAGGTCCGCCTCTTTCCCGATTTTCCGGGCACCGTCGATTGGGTGCTGAGGTTTCGCAACGACGGCACGACGGACACGCCGATCATCGAGAACATCCTGCCTCTGCATTGGGCCATCCCTGCTTCACCCGGCGACTGTGCCATTCGCCATGATAAAGGCAGTTATGCCGACGGCGACGATTTCAAACCGCTGGAAGAACATTTTGGCCCCGGGGGAAACGACCACCTCGAATCTACTTGGGGTAACTCGTCGTGGGGCAATACCCTCCCCTTCTTTAACCTGCAAACCGGCGACCACGGAGTCATCGGAGCGATCGGGTGGACCGGCAATTGGAAGGCCGATTTCTCCAACGCGCAGGATGGGAAAAGCATTTCGATGATGTCAGGCATGAAGGCGACGCATCTGCTGCTTCATCCCGGCGAGGAAATCCGCACCCCGCGCATCGTCCTGCAGGCCTGGACCGGCGGCAGCTGGCAGAATTCCCAGAATGGCTGGCGGCGGCTTATCCTCGCGCACTATACGCCGCAGGATGACGGCAAGCCCATGGTCGGACCGATATTGGTGGCTGGCGGCTGGGGCGGCGAGGATATCAACGTCAAGATCGCCTACATCAAATGGATTCACGATCACCAGATTCCGGTCGGTCTTTTCGGCATCGATGCCGGATGGTACGGCGCCTCGTTCGGGGTCCAGGACGATCCCACCAATCCGTGGTGGAAGAACCGCGGCGACTGGTTTCCCAGCCCCCTGTATTATCCCCATGGCATGAAGCCGCTGGGCGACGCCTGCAAGGCGGCCGGGCTCGGGTTCCTCGTCTGGATCGAGCCCGAAACGACCATGCCCGACAAGAAGATCGTCAAGGAGCATCCCGATTGGTTTCTCCACAGCAATCACCCGGTCTGGCCCGGGGTGGAGATGGCCAATTACAGCAATCCCGCGGCGCTGCGGGGAATCAGCGACATGGTTTCCGGTTTCATCACCGACTTTGGCATGACCTGGTACCGGCAGGACTTCAACCTTCCGCCGGAGGAATATTGGGCGCTGAACGATACGCCCGACCGCGTCGGCATGACCGAGATCGGCCATATCGAGGGGCTCTATAAGCTATGGGACGAGTTGCTGGCGAAACATCCCGGCCTGCACATCGACAATTGCGCCAGCGGCGGACATCGCATCGACATTGAAACGATGTCCCGCAGCTTCGTCGTCTGGCGCACCGATAATGCCTACTACGACCTCAACGCCGAGCAAGCGCAGACCACCGCGCTCGTCCCGTGGGTCCCGGGAACGATGGGCTTTGAGACCTACACTGAGACCAAACCGTGGGCCGCTCCGGGGCCCTACACCACGCCGGAGCATTTGTACCGCATGCGTCTTGGCTACGAGGCTGCGTACGCGGTTCGGGTCGGGGCACCGGGAGTCGATAACGAGGCCTGGGTTGCCTGGATCAAGCAGGCCATTGGCGAATACCGTGAGGTGCAGCCTTATTTTTATGGCGACTTCGACGCGCTCCTGCCCTACAGCCGCGGCGACGAGACGTGGACCGCCTGGCAGTGGGACCGGCCCGCGAAAAAGGACGGCTTGGTCATCCTTCTGCGCCGGCCCGGAAGCCCATTCACGACGATGCAACTGGGTCTGCAGCACCTGAATCCCGATGCGTCCTACGAGGTGGAGACCCGCAAGACCTACGACAAAGCTCCCCTTGTAGAAATGAAGGGCAGCGATCTGGCCAAGCTGCAGGTTCAACTGCCCGACGCACCGAGTTCCACGCTTGTTTTCTATCGGCAGAAGTAAGCGAGAAAGGGGTCACCCATGAGAATGTCATGTTCTCACTCCCGCCGAAACCTTGACCCGAAACGGTCTCGAGCGGAAAGTCTAGAGTCTCGGGTCTAAACCAGAATCACCCAGATTAAAACGTTCACGCCAGCGGCATGGGCCAAGGCCAAAGCGAAAGAGAAATTGGTCTCTCAAGCCGCTTGAGGTTCTTGCTTTTCAATGCGACTCAGTCCCGTCTCCACGTTAACAGCCCGCTGTCAAACCGTGCCGTGAGTCGGATACGAAAAATCAACGTCTTGGAAGGACTCTCGGGTTTTCGCTACCCACACCAGCGCCTACGGCCCAACGATCGCCCGGTAGAAGCGCGCGTTGTTCGTGGCGTGCGCGTCCAAGATGACCTCGGTGTTGCACGGGATGTTGGTCGTCAGCACCACCTGCCAATAGTCACTGGTGCCGAGGTTGGTGGCGCTTTGGATGGTGTAGTTCTGGCCGGCCAGACCGCTGAGCAGAAACTGAACTTGCCTGCTGGACAGGTACAGCGGCGTTTGCAAGCCGGGCCAGTTTGTGCGGGTCACCACGTAGTTAAGATTCGTCGCCTGGCCGTCTATCAGCGTCACGTTCGAGCCGTAGCCGATGAACCCTTGGTTGCCAAGGTCGCCTTTGTCCGGGGCCGGATTCCAAGTCCCGGCCTGAACCCCGAGGCAGTAGCTGGCGTTCGTCACAACGCTGCGGCCCAACTGGGTCCCGGCGGAGTTTTGGGTGCCCAGGACGTTCCCGGCGGAGAGCTGGATGCCCAGGACCGGGTTGTTCGCGGTGTCTTTGATCGTGCCGTAAATCAGGGCCGTCGGTTTCGACAACGCAAAGTTGACGTTGGACACGCTGGCGCTGGTGACAGGGACACTGATTCGCGAAGGGTCCACATAACCCGCTGCGGGGGCCGCCCCGGAGCTGGGATGAACGTGCCAGGAATCGAAAACGCCTGGGTTACGGAGGTCAGGCTGCCCGACGGGTCGGAGACCCGGATCAGGGAGGGCCCGATGGCAGTGCTGCTTGCCGCGGAGGGATAATAGGACACCACCTGGATTTGGCCGTTCGTCAGCCCGTCTTCATCTCCGGGCACATTGAGGTTCCGCAACCCCGCGACCAGTGGCACCTGCCCATCGGTGACCTGGAAGCTTGTTATCAACTGATCGCCCGCATCAATGATGCCGTTGGTGTTCAAATCGGCATGCCATTCCACGTTGACGGTCTTGCCGGCCGTCAGGTTGGGGATGGTCAGCGTGACCTTGCCGACGGAATCGTTGGTGATGGCAGGGGGACTTATCTTCAGGCCGATGGCGGCGGCGCGCGCGAAAGGAGCGGCGCAGACGAGGCAAGCCGCCACGACCCGGGGAATCGCGCCACCCAATACATGAGATTCACGATTCATAATCTTAGATTGACATTTCCCATTTGGCTTCTTGCCTACGATCAGCGCAGGCCATTCTCGTGATCCTCTTCCCCCTCCACAGGTTTGCAAGTCCCTTTTTCAGTCCGCCGCACGGGCAAAAAGCTCCGGTTGACACCAGGGCTGGCTCTGGGCAAGATCGCGCCATACTTGGTGACACCCAAAACCAATCCTCCCTCACCCGCGCAGCGATCAGTACATGCGGGCACGCAAAAACCAAATTCCTATCAGTTTAGTAGCCAATCAGGAGACCTAAGCCGTGAACAACCCCCAACGAATCGGATCGAGCATTCTAAGATTCACCACCGGGCTGGCGCTGGCGGTTGCCACTACTGCTTCGGCACAAACTTATACCCTGCTGCGCACCTTCGCCGGCTCCCCGAATGAGGGGGTGACTGCCCCTCGGTCAGAACCAGGTCGTGGATGCGGCAGGCCTTCCGGCGCTCAAGGTTCGACAGAAGGGCCGCAATAGCCGCAGACGCCGGCTCGGGGGGAATTGATCAGAGGCATAAGCATTTCCTCACCGCATTCGTGCTGGCCGGCGCAGGCGTCGCAAAACTCACCCGTTCCCTCCTCCACGCATTGGCCGCAGAGTTGCGTGGCCGGTTTGGCGCAGACCGAGCACGGGATGGCAGGCGGCTCGTTCCGGGCCAGGAGCTTCAGCTTGCCTGGAAGGGCGGGCGCAGTGTGCTCGGCGGCGACACGCAAGGCCAGGTGGGTCGTGCTGCCGAAATCGTATTGATGAGAGAAAACGACGCCGGGTTTGAGTTTGCTGCCCAGGGTCTTGCCCATCAGTGCGTCGTCGTTGGCGTCATCACCACAACCAGGCGGGCTCTCCCGGATGAACTCCTGGGCCAGCGCGGCGAAGTCAATCGGTGTAGCGAGCCGAGGCCGCTTTCGTCTTACGGGGAACTCGAAGGCGCTCAGGTGATCGCAACATTCCAGCCAGATGCGGCGGAGGAGCCGGTCGAGGTCGCCGAACGTGCAGTAGGTCGGCGCCTGCAAATGCAGCCAGTAAGTGGGCGCGTAACGGCCCTCCACGACCAGATGGAACCAGCGCGCAGTGGCCTTGCCGGGTATGGTGTGCTGTTTCCAGCAGGCCTTGAGATGATTGGTCATCTGCCGTTTGCCAAACACCCGCCCGCAAAGGCGGCATTTGCCAGAGACAAGTTCGTTATTCACAGCCGGAGTACATAGCGCAATGGCCGATCCGATTCGAGTCCTTTTTCGATTCCGATCTGAAGCCGCTCGGGTGCAACGCACTGAACGGGCCGTCACGCCCGAGCGACCGGTCGCGGGCAAGATTGGAGCCCTTATCACCGACTTTGTCACTGGCCGTGGCCTTCCCCCCGGCTGCCGGCGATTTGCTTGAACATTCTTCTTGCAAACCCCCACATTAAGAGTAAGACGGCACGCATGGGGAAAGACCCTGTGCAGCTTTCTCCCGGAGATCACAACGTGAAATGAATACGCGTCTCAAAGTGCTAGTGCCTCTGCTGCTGCTGCTGGCGCTGCCCGCCGCGGTGCAAGCCCAATTCACTTTCACAACCAATAACGGCGCAATTACCATCACGGGATACCCCATTTCTGTGCCACCTGTCGTAATCATCCCCGACACGATAAATGGCCTGCCGGTCACCAGCATCGGGGACTGGGCGTTTTCCTTCAGCGGCCTGAACAGCATCACGTTCGGCACCAACATCACCAGCATCGGGGACTCTGCGTTCTGGGGCTGCATGTACCTGACCAGCATCACGATTCCCAGCAGCGTCACCAGCATCGGGGACAATGCGTTCGCTGGGTGCTTCAGGCTGACCAGCGTCACGATCCCCGACAGCATCACCCGCCTCGGGACCAATGTGTTCTGGAACTGCTGTAGCCTGACCAGCATCACGATTCCGAACAGCGTCACCAGCATCGGCGATTTGGCGTTCTATGCGTGCAGCAGCCTGACCAACCTGACGATCCCCAACAGCGTCACTAACATCGGGGTCTCGGTCTTCCAGTGCTCCGCCCTGGCCAGCATCACGATGCCCGATAGCGTCACCCGCATCGGGGAGGCGGCGTTTCGAGACTGCGACAACCTGATCGCAATAACCGTTGATGCCGTGAATTCCAGCTATAGCAGTGTAGATGGGGTCTTGTTCGACAAGAGCCAGACCACGCTCATTCAATGTCCGGGGGGCAAAGCTGGAAGCTACACGATCCCCGATAGCGTTACCAACCTCGGAAGCTATGCGTTCGGTACCTGCACCCGCCTGACCAATGTGACAATCCCCGACAGCGTCACCAGCATCGGTGAGGGAGCGTTCGATTTGTGCAGCCTGACCAGCGTCACGATTCCCAACAGCGTCACCAGCATCGGCGACTATGCGTTCTGTGACTGCACGTGCCTGACCGGCGTCACGTTAGGCACTAACGTCACCCGCATCGGGGACGGTGCGTTCGATTGGTGCACCAGCCTGACCAACGTCACGATTCCCGACAGCGTTTCCAGTATCGGCGACGATGCGTTTACGTACTGCAACAGCCTAACCAGCGTCACGATTCCCAACAACGTCACCAGCATCGGGGAGCTCGCTTTCTCTTACTGCGGCCGCCTGGCAGCAATAACGGTCGGTGCGCTGAACCCTTCTTATAGCAGTGTGGAGGGGGTCTTATTCGACAAAAGCCAGACGACGCTCATCCAGTTTCCGAGCGGTGGGGCCGGAAGCTACGCCATTCCCAACACTGTCGCGAGCATCGGCAACAATGCGTTCCAGCAGAGCTTCGGCCTGGAAAGTGTCACCATTCCCGACAGTGTCACCCGCATTGGGACCAATGCGTTTGAAGGATGCGAAGGCTTGGTTAGCGTCACGATGGGCAGCAACGTGACCAGCATCCTGCCGTCGGCTTTCGCTGACTGCATAAGCCTGACCAATATCATCATTCCCAATAGTGTCAGCACCATCGGCGACGATGCGTTCGCGGGCTGTAGCGGCCTGGCCAGCGTAACGTTAAGCGCCAACCTCACGGACATCGGCGCTGGAGCCTTCAGCGACTGCCCCAGTCTGGCCACTGTCACCATCCCGAGCAGCGTCACCAACATCGGCCAGGGCGCATTCGGTATCTGCACCAGCCTGACCGCGATAACGGTGGATGCGGGAAACCTCTTTTACTGCTCGGTGGGTGGGGTCTTATTCGATAGGAGCGAGACGACGCTCATCCAGTTTCCGGCTGGCGAGGGCGGAACCTACGCCATCCCCAACAGTGTCACGAACATCGAGTACGGCGCGTTCATTTCGAGCGGGATAGTCGGCGTCACGTTTGGCACCAACCTCACGAACATCGGCGCTGGGGCCTTCGTGGATTGCTGGGGCTTGGCCACGGTCACCATCCCCAACAGCGTCACCAACATCGGGAGCGACGCGTTCGGGTACTGCGGCGGCCTGACCGAGGTCACGATCGGCAACGGCGTGGCCAACATCAGCAGCAACGCGTTCGAGAACTGCTTCAACCTGGCCAGCGTCAGGATCGGCCAGAGTGTCACCAACATCGAGTCGGAAGCGTTCATAGGCTGCACCAGCTTGAGGGGAGTCTATTTCGAGGGTAACGCCCCCGGCTCAAGCGCTGACGTGTCTGTGTTCTCCTGGCCCGACAGTTGCACGGTCTATTACCTGGCTGGGACTACGGGCTGGGAGCCTACGTTCTCCGGTCGCCCAACGTCGCTCTGGACCCCTGAGGTGCAGACCAGCGATGCCAGTTTCGGTGTGCGGACCAATCAATTCGGATTCACCATCAACTGGGCCAGCGGCCTGACCGTCGTGGTCGAAGCCTGCACCAATCTGGCCAACCCCACCTGGTATCCCATAGGAACCAATACGCTCACCAATGGCTCAGCCTACTTCAGCGATCCGAAGTGGACCAATTATCCCGCCTGTTTCTACCGACTCCGCTCACCCCCGCAACGCTGAGTACATGCGGGTGCGCAAAAAGCAAAACCCTATGTGCCGCCTTCGGGCTTTAACCTACTTGCGGGTGCGAGACCTGCCTCGGCAATGGATAGTCGGGCCGAGTAGGGATAGCCGACTGACAAGGCAAAGAAGGGAAGGCGAGGCGAACGGCCGGCAAGGGCAAAGACCGGCCAGAGTAAGCCGAGGAGGCCCAAGCTGGACGGAGTTCGTCAGCCTGGCGGATCAGGCCGTAGCAGCGATCGTAAGCGCGGACAGGATAAACCGCGCTGAGCCAAGGGCCTGTGGGCACAGCCGTGGTTCGAGACGCCTGGACACTGAGCCAGAAACGGAAAGGACCGCAGATCCTGCATCAAACGCAGCCGGGGACGGCTGCGGAAGGGCGTCGGATGACCAGGCTGGCTTCCAGCCGTACTGGGGAAAACCCGCCGTGCGGAATGAGCAGAGGGGGTGGAGGAAACGTGGGCAGGACCTGATGGCCATTTGCCACGATGCTCGAAAGGGCAGATACACCGGAAGCCATTGGTCTAAAGCGGTCGCGCCTCCGCTCCACTCGACCAGTTGAAGCAATGTAATAGATTCGACTGGCATTAACCCTCCGAGGAATGGAACATAGACAGAGCAAACCATGAACCGCCGAAGATTCCTCCGAACGAGCGGCCTCGGGGGTGCCGCCAGCCGGCGGGACGGCTACTACGCCCGCGCTGGCCACCAGCACGGTAAAGGCCTATGAGTTTCAACCTCAAGTCTCTTCGCGGCAGTGGTGCTGGCATCACTCTGAGTTTCGTTTGTGCGTGCAGCCAAACGGCTCAGGGTGCCGACTTGGACGAATCCATCCGCCGACTTCGCATGGGTACGCTGGTAGTCGAGGCGGCGCCGGGCATGGAAGTCCGCGTCGAGCAAGTGCGCCATGAATTCTGGTTCGGCGCGGCGTTGGCCAGCCAGATGTTTGGGGGACGGTCCGGAGGCGAGGATGCGTCAAAATATAGGCAGGTGTTCCTGGACAACTTCAACGCTGCGGTGACTGAGAACGCCCTCAAATGGCATAGCATGGAGCGGCGCAAAGGCGAGGTGGACTATAGCGTCGCGGATGCGATTCTCGCTTGGACGGCGGAGCATGAGATTCCGCTCCGCGGGCACAATGTCTATTGGGGAGTTCCCGACATGGTTCAGCCCTGGTTGAAACAACTGGACGACGCGGCACTGCGCGACATCCTCAAGGCCCGCGCCTTGGATGTTGCGCATCGTTACCGGGGCCGGTTCGCCGAATATGATTTGAATAACGAGATGCTGCACGGCGATTACTACGAACAGCGCCTGGGTCCGGGCATCACGCTGGACATGGCCACTTGGATGCGCCAGGAGGATCCGCAGGCGGTGCTCTTTCTCAACGACTACGACATCGTGGACTACTCGACCAAGTGGCATGGGGCTTATCTTCAGTTCATCGCCAAGTATGCCTGCCCTGGCCCAAACGCCCTCTCACCGTCTTTCGAGAGCATCTTTGCCCGGCTTGGCTACTTCGGTCGCGACTCCTGGAACATTTGGGCACGCCGGCACAACGACCAATGGATGTTATTGGGCGGCGGGATGACGCTCCCCGAGTGCTTCGAGGAAATGCGGACCAATCCGTGGTTTCACCACTGAGCCGCAAGCGCGCAACCGCACGGCGCGTCCCGTTTGTCTCTGATCTCAGCCCTTTTATTCCGTTGCGTGCGCTGTGCAATGCGAAAGTTGCGGGCGCAGTCTTCACCGGCTGCGCGTTTTCGTCATAAAGGGGTTCGTGCGATTGTCTTGTTTTCAGCCGGTATGTTTACTCCTGTAACAGATGGCAACCAATGGCACTTGAGCCACACAGACGCTGGGCGGCTGCAGGACCTGCCGCCCGCTCCGTCCTGGCTCGCTGCGGCGGAGCGGGCTACTGATTTGGGGAGGCGTCGGGCTCCAGATGGGGAAGCCGCCACGGTGTTTGGCGTATGATGGGTGCGGCATCTGGAGGCCGGCCTTTGTAACCGAGGCGATTGACCAGCCTGATTGCGCGGTACGCCAATCGGTTGCCCAGGCTTCGGGGATCTCCCAACACCATGCCCCACGTCCAGACTTCGCCGTCGCGCGTGAGCGCCGCCCCAATGGGCAAATGGCCGCCCGGCGCGGTGATATGAGCGACCCCGGCGGTGTAGGCGACAACATCCTTGCGGAGCTCAATCTGTCTGAATCGCACCGCTTTAGAAGGGCCGTGGCGCAGGTTAACGTCGAAATCCGAAGCATCCATGAGCCAGAGTGAACCGTCCTTCTTCGTCAGCCCCTGGCACCACCCCAGACCACAGGCGGAAATGGATGCCCAATCGCTATTCGTCCCCACGCGCGTGGGTGTCACGTCAAGAGCCGGGTTCCGGGACTCGGTATAGACGTGCGCATTCCGCCCCCAGGTCCACAGCGTCCCATCCGATTTGATGGCGAAGACTGTATTCACTCCGAATCCCACGTCCACCCAATTAGTGTCCGGGGAGACTCGCGTGGGGACAAGCGTCTGGCCGGTGCCTTGAGGGAAGGCCGGATCGGGGTTCTCTCCCCAATACCAGAGACTGCCATCGGATTGCAGCGCGACGCATTCGAGAATCCCGGCCCACACCTTGATCCAATTGGTGCCGGAGCCCACGTGCACTGGGACCGCGCTGTTACTGGTCGAACCAATTCCCAACGACCCGGCCCAGTTGTCACCCCACGCCCACAAAGTGCCGTCGGTTTTTAATGCGACCGTGTGTATGCCGCCAGCGGCGGCTTGTTTCCAATCATTACCCGGAGCGGCGTGGACGGGGATGTTAGCCTCCCTGCCCTTCCGGTTCTGTATCCCCGTTGTCCCGACGCCAAACTGACCCAAAAAGTTTGCTCCCCAGGCCCAAAGCGTGCCATCCGATTTGACGGCCACATTGTGCGATACCCCTGCGGAGATGTTGACCCAGTTGGTTTCATTGCCGATACGGCGCAAGCGGGTCTGGGCTGTGACGTTGCCCAGACCGAGGACGGGCCGGAGGATGTCTTGGGCATCCGATCCCCACGACCAGAGGCTGCCGTCGGATGCCAAGACGAGCCCATGCCTCTCCCCCAAACTGATGGCGGGTATGCCTTTGCCGACAGGCAATCTCAGTCTGCCTGGATTGGAGCGGCAGTTAGGAGACGTCATAACCAGACTGGTGATGCCGACGAGAAGCATTACGCCGGCAGCGGCGACCGCCGTCGTCTTCAATCGCTTCCAAGCCATAGCCCGCAGAGTTGCTGGTTTCTGTGCTTGTGTCGAGCCTCGCGAATCCGCCCGGTTTTCGTTTTCCAAACCCCCGCTCACCCGCCATAACTCCCGGCGTGTCACAGCATCAGGTCGGCATCATTGGCGGCGGCGGGCTGTATCATATCGAAGGCTTCACCCAGCAGAAGTAGATTTCACCCACGCAACGCTCAGTACATGCGGGCGCGCAAAAAGCAAATTCCTATGTGCAGCCTTCGGTCTTTGACATACTTGCAGGTGCCAGACCCTTTTTCGCGGAACGCACGCTCGCTTTGGGATGAAAACGCCGAAAAGGCTTGCAAGCTGCGGGTCCTTTGCCAGACTAACCATGCTTTATTGGGAATATATGAATATTTAGATTATTTTATATTCAAATACTTGAAACCTAACAACCGAAACCAACCTGTTGGAGGACCACACCTATGAAAAGCCGCCTGAAAAGGCTGTCACCATCGCCTGCGTCAATGATTGCCATGGCGCTGATGTTGGCGTCCGGCATCACCTTTGCCGCGCCCGTCATGAAACCACCGACGCTGACCATCACCACCCCAAAAAACTATGCCGAAACGACCAATGCCGTTTTTCTGGTCATGGGCAAGGTGGGCCAGGGCAGTTTGGCAGTTTCCAACGTGTTGGTTTCGGTGAACGCCGGCGCGTGGACCGCCGCCACCGTTTCCAACGCCACGTGGAAGATCCAGGTGGACCTGACCGCCGGCACCAACACCATTGCCGCTTATGCCGCGGACGTGGCGGGCAATCCTTCGGCCGCCAGCACGGTCAAGCTGTTTTACGCGGTCCCGGCTCTGTTCACCTTGCAGATTGTCGGCGAGGGCGCGGTGACGCCGAGCCTCAACGGCCATGAGCTGGACCTGGGAGTGAACTATACGCTGGCGGCCAAGGGGACCAACGGTTGCGTCTTTTCTCACTGGAGCGGGGGCGTGCCCACGAGCACCAATTCCAAGGTCACGTTCACGATGACGCAAGGGCTCTCGGTCACCGCCAATTTCCGGGACATCACGCCGCCGACGCTGACCATCACCGCGCCCAAGGCGGGTGAAGCATACAGCAACGCGACGATTACGGTGAAGGGCACGGCCAAAGACAACGTGGAAGTGGCGGCGGTCAACGTGCAGGCCAACGGCAGCGGCTGGGTGACGGCCAGCGGCACGAGCAACTGGAGCGCCGGCCTGCCGCTTTCACCGGGCACAAACGTGGTCGAGGCTTATGCGATGGACGAAGCGGGGAACTACTCGAAGACCAACGAAGTCAAGCTGTTTTACGCGGTCCCGGCTCTGTTCACCCTGCAGATTGTCGGCGAGGGCGCGGTGACGCCGAGCCTCAACGGCCATGAGCTGGACCTGGGAGTGAAGTATACGCTGGCGGCCAAGGGGACCAACGGTTGCGTCTTTTATTACTGGAGCGGGGGCGTGCCCATGACCACCAATTCCAAGGTCACGTTCACCATGACTGAGGGCCTTTCAGTCATCGCCAATTTCCTGGACGTCACACCCCCGACGCTGGCCATCACCGCGCCCAAGGCGGGTGGAGACTACAGCAACGCCACGATCACGGTGACGGGCACGGCCAAAGACAACGTGGAAGTGGCGGCGGTCAACGTGCAGATCAACGGCAGCGGCTGGGTGACGGCCGCCGGCACGACGGCCTGGAGCGCCGGGCTGCCGGTTTTGGCGGGCGACAACCTGGTCGAGGCTTATGCGGTGGACGAAGCAGGGAACTATTCGAAGACCAACGGAGTGAAATTTACGGGGTACCCGCCGCAGGAGACGTGGGCTCCCACTGGAGTGACGAATTCGTTGATCACGATGGAGCCATTCTATCCTTCCACCGGTGCTCCGCATTACGCGTGTTTCAGCGCCGCCAGCTTCACCTACTCGGACACCAACTCCATCTCGCCGGATTCGGGCATTGGCAATTATGCCTATTTCCCGTGGGATACGAACTACAGCGTGGTGCAGGCCGCCTTGACGGCGCCGCCTCCCCTCAGCGGCGACGACGCCAACGTTGACCTGGCGTTCACTAACTTCAACATCGGTTTTTACACCAATGAGGCCACAGGCGAAATCGGCAAGTTCTCAATTGAGCCGGCCCAACAATTGTTGCCAGCCGATTGGTCGGGGAAAACTTACACCGCGACGCCGGCGGACAGCACGAGTACGGAAACCATCGCATTCACGAGCGATCACACCTTTGAACTCAAGCGGGACCATGGAACCTTTTACGGCACGTATTTGGTTGACAACGCCAGCCCTATCGGCGCGTTTTTTTCAGCCGATATTACCAACACGCCGACAACGAGGACGTTATACTTCCAGGTAACCTTTACCTCCGCATCGGATGGTTTCTACGAGGACAATGAGTATATGAATGGAAAGCTGGTCCAGACTGAGACGGGCACTTTCAAATGATCCGGCGTTCCCCCCTTGAGGGGGGGCCTTCGGTTCCGTAGAACACGGGCACCTGCTTCTTGTCGAAGTCCGAATAGGCCGTCGCGGGCATGTCTCCCAGCGGAGCCATTCTCACCACCGTATCCTCCTTCCAGGTCACCCGGTAGCGGGATTGGCGGAAACCGGGGTTGCCGATGCTGGCCTCCTCCTCGCGGACCGGCACGGGGTAGGTCACCTCCAGTTTCTCGCCCGCCTTGCGCGCGCCCAACTCGGCATAGTTGTGCCCGCCGTAGCGAAAAGTGTGGTCCGGTGTGAACGCCGGGTGCTCCTCAAGGACGCTCTTCGCAAGCTGCCCGGCCTGGTCGAGAGCGGGCTTGTAGTCCGCCCCCCGTCTCAGCAAAGGCATTAAGCCACTTGCTGGCGCAGTGAGTTGCGCTGCTTGACGCCTGCGGCGGGCGCCGCCGCCCGTGTTGTTTCACGAGTCGGAAGAATTGCGCGCTCGCGGCGACGGGCGCATAGGCGGCTCGCTCATTGCCCTCCACTGCCACGATCAAGCCGGCGTCGCTCCAAGGGCCGCTCAGGCTACCCGATTGCTGGAGCTTATAGCCGTAGTTCGCGATGGGCCAGGCGAGGTGCAGGCCGCTCACCCCGGCGTTACGGCTGGCCAGCTTCGGCGCCGGGCTCGCCGGCACCAGGGCAAGGACCTCCGCCTGGCTCAGTGCCGTGCGATAGACGCGCACGTCATTGAGCAGGCAGGGTGTGAAACTCCCCACCCCTCCTCCAAGATCGCGCCCCCAAAAAAACAGGCCAACGTCGAACGTGTTCTGCCACGTCGGGTTCGCCGTCCACGGCGTCCCGCCGCCGGCGCCACCCATTTGTTGATTGCTGTTCGACACCACTACCGCGCTTCCGCCTGCCGTCAGGTCGAGCGACTGGCCGGTGCGGCCCGGCGGGGCGTCCGCCGAAAAACCAACCGTGCCGACGGGGAGCAGGTCGTGGGTGCCGGCCGGTTTGTAGCCTGAGCTCTCCGCCCAGGGCGCTGCGGCATCAAAGGTCCAATGCCCCGCCATCGGCGTAGCGAGGCTGGGCAGCAGCGCCTGTACCTGGGCGCGGGTCAGCGCATAATTATAGATCCGCACATCCTTCAGATAACCGTTGAACTGACGCCCGCTGCCAGCAGCGGGGCCGAGATAAAGCGAGTCCCCGGACGCTAACTGCATCAGGCCGGTGTCGCTGGTCGGAAGCACACTGGCTTGGTCGGGGTAGCCATCCACGTACATCATGCGCAAACCGGCCACGCCGTTGCGGACGGCGACGACGGTTTGCGTGAGGTGTGATTCGGGGGATACTTGAATTCATTGCTAACGGTTTCGCTGCGGAGGTTGTTACTGTGGCCATCTCAAAAGCGAGATGACCATACGACTCACACCAGCATAGTAACCATCAACCTGTCATGTCCAGAACATTCCAGGAGCAAAAAACTTCTTGCGGGTCGAGGCAGGCTGTGGTAGATTACACGGGCAACAAGAGAAAGGTCCATTGGCTTATGAAGAAGAACCTGTTCAGTGCCGTTTTGCTCGGCTCAGGCCTGTTTTTAATTCTCACAACCTCCGCCACGGCGGCAGTAATGCGCATGGGCGGGGGCTTGCAGCCGGGGTTCGCCAGACCCCCACTCTTACTCAATCTCGACCCGCTTGATGCGACGTCCAACTATGGGCCGTACTCCCCGGCGCAGGTTCGCCATGCCTACGGTGTTGACTTGGTGCTCGCTGCTGGTGCCACGGGCAAGGGCCAGAAGATCGGGATCGTGGATGCCTACGGTGACCCATCCATCCAAACCGACCTGAACAACTTTTGCGGCTATTACGGGATCCCCTCGACCACCGTCCAGATTCTGGGCCAGCCCACGTCTGGCAACAGCGGCTGGGCCTTGGAAACAGCCCTGGACGTGGAATGGTCTCACGCGATCGCGACCAACGCCACGATCATCCTCTCCGTGGCCAAATCCGCGAGCACCAGTGACCTGCTCGCCGCCGTGGATGCCGCGGTCGCTAAGGGGGCCACCGTCATTTCGATGAGTTGGGGCGCGCAAGAGTCTTCTGGCATCAGTGCCTATGATACGCATTTTCAGGCTCCTGGCGTGACCTTCGTCGCCTCGTCCGGTGACAGCGCCGAGTTGACAGGTGATCAGGTCGAATGGCCGGCTTCCTCTCCGTATGTCGTCGGGGTTGGTGGGACGACCCTCTATCTGAATACCAGTGGCACTCGCATTGTACCGACCGGCACGGCGTCTTCTGAAACCGCTTGGTCGGACAGCGGCGGCGGCTTGAGCTCTGTCTATGGGCAGCCCGCTTACCAGCTAATCTGGCAATCTTATAACGCCCGCGGTGTTCCAGACGTGGCCTATGTGGCGGACCCCAATACCGGCGTCGGTGTGGCCTACGGCCGGTATTTGTATGAAGTCGGCGGCACGAGCGTCGGTGCCCCGCAATGGGCCGCCTTGATCGCGCTGGCCAACTCAGTGCGCACGTCGGGGGCCGTACAGGGCGATACGAGCATTTACTCCGTGGCGGGAACGGCGCCAACCATCAATCCGGCCAGTTTCTTCGACATCACTTCCGGGAGCGACGGAAGCGACCCTGACGACTCTGCTGGAGTAGGGTACGACTTGGTAACCGGACTGGGGTCGCCGGTGGCCGCCGGCTTAGTAAACGCCTTGGCGCCCCAGACTCCTGATTTCTCGGTGTCGGTGACGCCGAGCACGCAGACGGTGACCCCCGGGAGCCCCGTCAGCTACAGCATCACGATTTCCTCGCTGAATGGGTTCAACGGCACGGTGTCTCTCAACGCCGCCGGCTTGCCGAACGACGCTTCTTCCGCCACCCCCAGCCCAACGTCTGTCAACGGCTCCGGCTCTTCCAGCCTGACGTTCTCCACAAGCATCACTGGCACCTACACGATCACAATCACTGGCACGAGCGGTTCGCTGACGCACACCGCAACGGTGACCCTTGTTGTGGCTACGCCTGACTTCTCCCTTTCGGCCAGCCCGGCTTCTCAGACGGTCCGGCACGGAAACAGCACCTCCTACACGGTCAGTGTCAGTCCGTCAGGTGGCTTCACCGGAACGGTCGCGTTGAGCGCGCCCGGACTGCCAGCCGGCGCGACGGCTACATTCAGTCCGACTTCAATCAACAAGTCCGGCTCCTCCACCATGACGGTGAGAACCAGCAACGGCACACCCAGGCAAAGCTACACATTGACGATTACGGGTAATTGCACCAGTCCCGCTCTGACGCACACCACTACTGTCACGCTCACCGTAAATTAGCAGCCGCCAGGCGGCATTCCCGGCCGTTGGAGCCGGGTGGCGAGGGCTCGGACCGTGCGCCCCAGGCGCTACGCCACCCCTTTGTCCGGCCGCTTCCCCAGCGGCGCATCCTCTTCTGCCCGCACTATCAACCATCAACCCTCTACACCGTCAGCCGCGCGCCCCCGCGTGTCACCAATCCCTTGACAAAACCGAAGAAAGGGAGTGCCATTCAGTCCATCATCACGGCACAAACGAACCCAGCTCCAGAAAGCTGAACCACTATGCCAAGTAAAGTCGCCATTGCTATAGGAGCGCACCCGGACGACGTCGAGTTCTACATGGCCGGGACGCTATTGATGCTCAAGAAGGTTGGTTACGAGATTCACTACCTCATCGTGGCCAACGGCAATTGTGGCAGCGTTGAATATAACGCGGCCATGACCCGCTCCATCCGCAACGCCGAAGCCCGCGCTGCGGCCAAGATCCTCGGCGCCCACTTTCACCCCTGTCTCACCAACGACATGGAGATCCTTTACAGTCTGGACCTGCTCCGTGGACTCGCCGCCGTTATCCGCGAGGTCAAGCCGGTTATCGTCCTGACCCACTCGCCGCAGGATTACATGGAGGACCACATGAACACCTCCCGGCTGGCCGTGAGTGCCGCCTTCACGCGCGGCATGCCGAACTTCAAGACCGTGCCCCCTCGTCCGACCGCGGATTACGATGTCACAATCTATCACGCGCTGCCCCACGGTTTCTGTGACCAAGTGCGGCGGCGCATCATCCCCGACTCGTTTGTGAACACCTCGTCGGTACACAAGACCCAACTCGAAGCGCTGGCAGCCCACAAGAGCCAGCAAAACTGGCTCGATCTCAGCCAGGGGATGAACTCTTACCTCCTCGTGGGGGAGAATAAGTTGCTGGCGGTCGGGCGGCTCTCCAGGAAGTTCAAGTACGCCGAGGGTTGGCGCCGGCATTTGCACTATGGCTATTGTGGCCCGGATGCCGACCCGCTCCGCCAAGCGCTCGGAAAGAATTACCTCGCGAACAAAGCCTCTGAGCGCAGCCTGCAACGGAGCTTTTGAAGTTGATTGCTACTAGTTCCTACTGGCGCTGCCTTTACCTATGCCACGCAAACTCAGCTCGATCGCCCCGGATTGGTGGGATTACACCACCCTCGACGCCGACATCATTCATGACGCCGCCGCGTTGACACCTGAGCAAATGCTCAAGCTGTCGAGGCCCGGCTTTAAGGTTGTCATGTACGACACCCTGGAGGAGTTCTACTTGGCCGAGGCCCTCGAATACGTGACTGCCTGGAAACAATCCACCCCCGACAATCCGGTCGGCATCTGCGGTCCCATTGGACCAACGGAGCAACTCCCGCTGGCGGCGCGTCTCGTAAACGAGCTGGGCCTCAACGTCAGGTCCGCCCATTTCTGGGGCATGGATGAATGGTACCTCGACGGAAAGGAGGCGCCCCCGACACACCCGCTCTCCTTCGAAAAGGCCGACCGCGAACTCTGCTTCAGCCGCATCCGCAAGGATCTGGTGATGCCGGACGCAAATCTGCATTTCCCGAAGGCCGACACCGCCGCCTATCGCCAAAGCTGGAACGCCGGCATTCGCTGCGCTGTCATGCAGGGCGGGCAGGGCGACGTGAAGCACTGGGCCTTCAACGACCCGCCTCGCCGCACGGGCAAGTATAAGAACCTCCCCCCTTCGCCGGCAGAGTATCGCAGACTGACTACGCGCGTGGTGGACCTGCACCCGTTGACCATCGCCCAGAACGCGCGCACGTCCGGCGGCGGCAACATCTCCTTCGTGCCCACCCAGGCCCTTTCGGTCGGCCCGGTGGAGACGTGGCAGGCGGAGAAAGTCTCCATCTGGCACGCCGGCAACCACGACAATCCCTTCGGCCAGCGGCTGACGTGCCTCATGATCGCCAAGAAGATGCCAGATGCCGCGGTGCCGATGTCCCTGCTCGCCGACCACCCGGATGTGCAGTTCAATTATTATCGCAGGGGCGTAGGCACGTGCGCCGTCGAGATGCATTGAGCGCGAAATTCTGGAACCGCCTGTCCTTCGAACGAGAGCTATGGCAGCAAGGCCTGACGCTCGTCGCGGGCGTGGACGAGGCGGGCTGCGGCCCGCTCGCCGGGCCGGTGGTCGCCGCAGCAGTCCTCTTCCCCTGCGCCTGGTCGGATAAGGGCCTCGCCACCGGACTCCGCGGCCTCAACGATTCCAAGCAACTCACCGAGACGCAACGCGAGAAGTATTACTCTATCCTGACCTCGCATCCGGAGATCCGGTGGGCGGTCGCGAGCGTGGACGTGGAGATGATTGACCGCATCAACATTTACCAGGCGGCGCATCGCGCGATGAACCTCGCGCTCGACCAACTGCAGCCTCCCCCCGAACATGTACTAGTGGACGGGCGCCCGGTCAGGTCCATGCGCTTTCCGAACACACCGCTGGTAAAAGGCGACGCGCGCAGCTACTCGATCGCCGGCGCGAGTGTGTTGGCGAAAGTAACGCGTGACCGCCTCATGCGCGAGTATGACCGGCTGTATCCCGGCTACGGTTTCGCCGAGCACAAGGGCTACGGCACCCCCCAGCACCTGGCCGCCATTCGAACGCTGGGCCCCTGCCCTATCCACCGCCGCAGCTTCGCTCCGTTCCGCCCCGTGGCGACGGCATTGGAGCTGTTTGACTCAGCAGGCGGCGAATAATCAAGAGCCCGCAGCAGGTGCGGACTTCTGAGGGCGACAAGCTGATGCTGGCGCATTATCTTCCGGGCATGAGCGTCAACGCACTGCTCGCCAAAATGTGCACTACCGCTTCCGCAGCACCGCGACCAGGTTGTCGGCCAGGGCCAGCGCTCCGAGTGAGTCTTCGACGAGCGCGTAGAGGGCCTTGAGCGGCCTAAGTAACAGGCTCTGCTTCAAGGCCGTGGTCCGCTGCAAGAGTTCGGCGCGCTCGCGATTAGAGAACTCCCTGCCGCCGCCGCGCCAGTCCTGCCAGATAACGACCGGGTTGAAGTGGGTGAAGTTGAGCTCGATGATCGAGAAGCCGGCCTCGACCAGCTTCGTCAGTGTGGTCTTCGTGAAGTAGTTAAGGTGCTGCGGGTAAAGGTATCGGTAGCGCGCGCCAAGTAACTGCGTTGCCAGCGACTTCATGTTCGGCACCAGCACGAAACAAAGCCCGTCCGGGTTAAGCACCGAACATGTCTTCGCGAGAAACTGGCCCGGCGCCGCCAAGTGCTCCAGAACGGCCCAGAAGGTCACCGCGTTGAACCTCCTGCCGCCGAAGTCCTGTTCCAGGAAATTGCCGCGCACGACCGCGATCCCCCGGCTCTCGGCATAGTCCAGCGGCGGCCCGCTCACGTCGGTGCCCAGCGCGTCGTAGCACCCTGGGAAGCGCTGGCCCAACTGGAATATAAACGCCCCGGACGAGCACCCCACATCCAGTACCGCCCCGCCCAGACAGTGCTTGCGGAACAGCCGCAGCTCCCGCTCAAACCGCACTCCCGCGTAGTCGCACTCCAGCTTGGCCGGGGAGAGATAGTAATCCGCCCCCGCCCGATTGTAGTATTCCCCGGAAGTGAATTCCTCCGGCACCGGGTTGGCGTAGATCATCCTGCACTCGCGGCAGCGCACGAGCCGAAGCTCACCCTTTTGCAGATAGGCCTCCCCCTCGTCGCGCCCGCACACCGGACAATCTCGGGATGCCGAGGCCGAAGTCATTGGGGGACGACTCCTATTTGGTTTGTCTTCGGCACGCGGCAGTTATAGAAGGAGGCCGTGCCGCAATCAAAGAAATCCTTCTCCGGCATCACGTGAACCTAAAAGCCGCTGTCAACGCAAAGACGCCAAGAAGCGAAGGCGCCAGGCACGGCGAATCGCCCGGCAGGCGGCTGGACCCGGCATCCGAAGCCATTGCGTCTTCGCCCCTTTGCGTCTTTGCGTTAATCCAGTGGCCTTTCCGAGGATGACCTTGACTGCGCGCATCAAGTCCCTCTGGCGAAAGGCCGACAAGCCGCTGCACCTTCAATACGGCGAGCTGGGTGAGCGCGCGGCCAAGAAACATCTCAAACGCCTCGGCCTGAAGTTCCTCACCGCCAATTTCCGGACGTCGCGCGGCGAGATAGACCTGATCTTTAGGGACCGCGATTGCCTGGTCTTCGTCGAGGTCAAGACCCGCTCCTCCGAGGAATGGACGCGGCCGGCCGCGGCAGTAAACGCGGAGCGGCGCCGCCGGCTAACGCGAGCCGCGCTCGATTATCTGCGTCTGCTGCGCAATCCGCTGGTCAAGGTTCGGTTCGACATCGTAGAAGTGCTGCTGCTCGACGGAGCAGTGCGGGAAGTGCGGCACTTGCCGAACACCTTCCCAATGGAACGGCCCTACCGCTATGGGTGAACTGGTAGGAGGGTCTCGCCGAGACCGCCGCGCGACGATCCGCCCGGCGAGCGGCCCCTACCGACGGCTTGCGCTCACCGCTGCTCCCCCGCCATGAGGTCGCCGTCCTTAAGTGCCAGCAGGAACGGCTCCAGCGGCATTGGCCGGTCGTGATCCAGGAATTGCCGGCACACACGAAACAGGTCGCCCGTGTTGGCGACCCTGCGAATCTGGTGCAGGAATTGGCCGGTCGGCTCGACGCCCACGCCGAGGTAGTTCATGTATTTCTTCATCTTCTGCACCTGGGCGGACTCGCGCACTGCGGGTGAACACACCGCTTTGTAAAGCGCCCTCACGTAGGCTAGCACGTCGGTCCCACGCGGGATGAAGATCGCCTCGCCCCGCTGATGCTCCCGGATTTGGCGGAATAGCCAGGGGTTCCGGATGGCGCCCCGCCCAATCATCAGCCCGCGCGCGCCGGTCATCTTCAAAACCTCAGCGGCCTTGTTCGCCGAATAGACGTTCCCGTTGGCCAGCACAGGGCAGCGCAGTGCGGCGACCGCGCCCGCGACGAACTCGTAGTGCACCTCTGTCCGATACATTTCCTTCACTGTTCGGGCGTGCACGGTGAGCAGGTCGAGCGAGTGCTTCGCGAAGATCGGCAGCAGCTCGCCGAAGACCTCCGCCGAGTCGAACCCGATGCGGGTCTTGACGCTGAACCGGATCTTCACCGCGTCCCGCAACGCGCCGAGAATCGCGTCCACCCGCGCGGGCTCGCGCAGCAAGCCGCCGCCCGCGCCTTTGTGATAGACCACCGGCGCGGGACACCCCAGGTTCAGGTCCACCGCCGCCACCGGGTACTCTTGCAGCTCGCGCGCCGTGCGCACCAACGCGGGGATGTCATTGCCGATCATCTGCGCGATAATCGGCCTGCCCGTCGGGTTTTCGGTGACAGATTTGAGAATGTCCTTTTCCAGTCTCGAAGTGGCATAGACCCGGAAGTACTCCGTGACATAGACATCCGCCCCGCCGTAACCGGCAATTAGCCTCAGGAACGGCAGATCCGTAACACCCTGCATCGGCGCAAGCGCCAGCACCGGCCTCGGCCCAGTTAGCAACGTGTTGAACGCTTCGCGTGAATCTCCGTCCATTACTCCATTACTCCATCACTCCATTACCACTCCCTGCTAAATCATGTGGCAGAACATCGCGTCGCGGAGCTTGGGCTCGAACCACGTGCTCTTCGGCGGCATGATGCCCCCCGCGTCGGCGATGCTCATCAGGTCTTCAATGCTGGTCGGGAACATCGAGAAAGCGCACGCGTACTCACCGCTGTTGACCAGCTTCTCCAGTTCCGCCGTCCCACGAATGCCGCCGACGAAATTGATGCGCTTGCTGGTCCGCGGGTCCGCGATGCCGAAAACCGGTTCAAGCACGTGCTTTTGCAACAGCGTCACGTCGAGCCCCGCAACCGGGTCCGTCACGGCTGTGAAGCGCGGCAGAAAACTCAACCCATGCCAGTGGCCAGCCAGGTAGAGGCCCAGCTCATGTTTACGCGTGGGTCCAGCGGGGCCGTCGTCACGAACCGTAAAAACGCCCGCCAGTCGCTCCAGCAATCGGCTGGCGGACAGGCCATTCAAATCCTTCACCACACGGTTGTAAGGGAGAATCTGCATCTGGTTGTGCGGAAAGATGACGCTCAGAAAGAAGGCATTTTCATCCGGCGGAAACGGTGGCCCCAGTTTGCGCTGTTGGTGGACCCGAGCCGCGGCGGCACACCGATGGTGCCCGTCCGCGATGTAGAGAGCCGGCAACTGTGCGAAGAGTTCGGCAATCAACCCGGTCGCCAGATCATCCCTGGGGGTCGAAGCAGGGAACAGTGTCCAACTTGTATGTCGAACCCCGTCGTCGGCCCTAAAGTCAACGTCTGGGGGTCTGGCAACCTGCTTCTCGACCAGTTCATCCACCGCCCTGCTGGCGCGGTAAACAAGGAAGACCGGTCCCGTCTGGGAATTGAGCGCCTCGATATGGCGCACCCGGTCATCCTCCTTATCGGGTCGCGTCAGCTCGTGCTTCTTGATGATGCCCTTGAGGTAATCCTCGCAACTGGCGGCAGCGACCAGCCCGGTCTGGCTGTGCCAGCCCATCACCTGCCGGTAAAGATAGAAACGCGGCTGCGCGTCCTGCCGCAGCGCGCCCTCGGCGATCAAGCGCCGGAAATTCTCCCTTCCCTTCGCGTAGACCTCCGGCGCATGTATGTCTGCGCCGGGTGGCAGATCAATCTCCGGCTTGCTCACGTGGAGAAAGCTCAACGGATTCCCCGCCGCGACCTGCCGTGCTTCCTCTGAGGACATCACGTCGTAAGGCAACTCGCAAATGCGCGCCGCCAGCCCCGGTTCCGGGCGTAGCGCTGCGAAGGGCTTAATGATCGCCATGAGTGAAGCGGAAACTACCCCCCGTCGCGCGCCAACGCACGCGGAAAGTGACCAGCGTCAACCATGAAAACCAAGCACGCCCTGTGGTTGAACCAAACTTGCATTCTGATCGTCCAACATACCATGCCCCAGAGGGTCCAAGGGAGAGACCCTTGGCAGGCATGGCGGACGGGGAACATGGCCGTCCCGGGCGCCTGTAGGTTTGGTCAACGGGACACCGGGAGCCCGGCGGCCACCGCCGCTGAGCACGGAGACCAGCGGGCGGCGGGTCGCAAGGAAAGCGCAGGCTCCGGCCGCAAGGGCTGCCCGATATACCTACCGGATACCCACCGGATACCTACCGGATACCCTTCGGATGCCCTCCGGAGCCTATGGCTGGCGCCACGCTACCTCCCCACTGTATCCGCGCCCGATCCACGCGGTCTGCCCGCTGACTCTCGAGCGTCCCCTGCACGGAAGCCCCCCAAACCCTCCCTTGCCGCAAGCGCCCCCCCTTACATCGCAACGCGTAAACTCCACGGGTTACCGAGGTTACCGCGAGAACCCCCTCGTCAAAAAAAACCGGGCTTGCATTCAAAAGCCGCTTGCGTATCTTCCACCCCTCGCCGTCCCGGAAACCGGGCGGCAGACATTTACATTAGACAGTTATGGCAACAGCAAACGATCTTCGCCGCGGCATGGCGATCAATTACAACGGCGACATCTGCGTGGTCCTGGACAGCCAGCACCGCACGCCGGGCAATCTCCGTGCCTTCGTGCAAGCCACCCTGCGCAGCATCCGCAGCGGCCGCTCCTCCGATGTCCGCTTCAGCTCGACCGAGAAAATTGATGTCGTGCCAATGATGACGCGCAAGATGGACTTCAGCTACAAGGACGGCGAGGACTACGTCTTCTCCGATCCTGATACTTACGAGACGGTCACGCTCTCGCCGGAGATCGTCGGCGACGCGAAAAACTACCTGGTGGAAAACGCCCAAGTGACGGTCACCTTCGTCGAGGACAAGGCGGTGACCATCGAACTGCCGTCAAGCGTAGTGCTGAAAGTGGCCGATGCCCCGGAAGGCATTCGCGGCGATTCCGCGAACAACGTGCAGAAGGCGATCGTGTTGGAAACGGGCATTACTGTTCAGGCCCCGCTCTTCATCAAGACCGGCGAGAAGATCAAGGTGGATACGCGGACCGGGAAATACATGGAGCGGGCATAGCGGGACGCTCATTCCGCCCCTTCCAGCCGCGGGTTGAACCGGAACTTCCGGGCCAGCCCCAGCGAGGTAGTCAGCGACTTGACTCCCGAGGTGCACGTGGCATCCGCCAGCGACGCCGCGGCGAGGCACACCCCGGTCAGCAGGCAACGTTGCAAATCCCACCCCTCGTGCAAGCCGTAAAGCACCCCCGCGCAAAAGGCGTCACCGGCCCCAGCCATGCCCCTGATATACTGGGCAGGCAGTTTCAATGAGGCCTGCCAAAAATCATCGCCTCTGCGCGTCCGCGCGAAGGCGCCCTCGGGGAAATGGACCACCACCAGCTCCCGCACGCCTTGCTGGAGCAGGGCGCCGGCGGCGTGCCGCAGCGCCACGGCGTCCAACTCGCCGCCCGGCGGCCGAATCTTGAACCCGGTGGTCTTGCCGGCCTCAATCTCGTTGAGGATGCAGTAATCAACGTGCCTGAGAGCGGGATTAACAATGCGCGCGAAGCGGTCGCTGTCCTCGCTGACGACATCAACACTGGTCTTCACCCCGGCAGCCTGTGCGCGAGCGAGCAAGCGCGCCGCCCTGGTGCCGAATCGGGCATCACGTTCGTCCAGTGCGTCGAGCAGCAGCAGATAGCCCAGGTGGAAGATGCGCACGTTGAGTTTATTGAAATCCAGGTCGTCGCCCTGCCACAGGGCGTTGGCGCCGCGGGCATGAAAGAAGGTGCGGCGCCCCTGATTCTGCTCGGTCATGACATCCGTATAGGACGTAGGTGCCTTGGGCGTGGCGCGGAGGTGTTCGACGTCAATCTCGTGTTGGCGGCAGGTGGCGAGGATGCGCTCACCCAGGGGGTCCTGGCCGACCAGGCCGGCCGCGAAGAGCGGGAACGGAGTGCCGGACCGGGCGAGATCAACCAAAACGTTATAGGCCGCGCCGCCGGTGCCTTCCGATTGGCCGCGAATATTCGCGAGCTGCTCCGGCTGCGGATAAACGTCAATCATCTTGACCTGATCAATGATCCAATTGCCGCCGGCCAGCAATCCACGGCGGTCGTCTGCATGCTTATTCTTCATCACGGCGAGGCCTTATTGTGTGCAACCAGTGAATGAAAAACGCCGGGCCTATGGCAAGCGATTTCTTCCAGCCAGAGCCGAGGCGCACTTGCCAAAGCGCCCCGGCGGGCGTTTATTAAACCGTGGGCACGAGGCAATGAACGCGCCGCAGGAAGACACTTCTGGGCACCGCGACGGCGGTGACGGGTTGATCTACGTGGTGGACGACGAGCCGATGCTGCTGGAATTGGCCTCGGCGATTCTGGAACCGCTAGGCTATACCGTCGAGACCTTTCGCTCCCCGGAAACGGCCCTGCGCGCCTTCGAGCTTGCCGCGCCGCCGCCCGCGCTGATCATCACCGATTACGCCATGCACTCCATGACCGGCCTCGAACTCGCAAATGCCTGCCGGCGCGTACGGCCAAAACAGAAGGTCCTCCTGGTCAGCGGCACCGTCGGCTTGGACATCCTCCGCAACGAGCCGGTCCAACCCGATCGTTTCCTGGCCAAACCGTACCAGGTGACGCAGCTCGTCGAAGCAGTGAGCGCGATGCTGGCGGCCTAGCCCGCGCGGGCCCGAGCGCCGGCCTGGTCTCCGTGTCCCGGGGTGTCCGCCTTCCTGCCGGGCGGTGCGGTTCTCGGGCCAAGCGGATTCGAGGGGGCGCCGGAAGCTGAGCGAGATTAACGTGAATTAGGGCTGAGCATGAGTTATACTATCAGAGAACAGGAATTGGATGCTTATGAAGAAGATCATTATCCGAACGGTAATTGCATTGGTCGTGGTCCTGGTTTTGGCCGTGCTCGCGGTCAGCCTGTTTCTGGACAAGGCCATTAAGAGCGGCATCGAAACCTTCGGGCCGAAGCTTACCAAAGTGGACATCACCCTGCAGTCGGTGAGCCTGTCTTTGTTTTCTGGTTCGGGGTCCATCAAGGACCTGGTGGTAGGAAACCCACAGGGCTTCAAGACGCCGTCGGCCATCAAGGTTGGCATCGCTAGCCTCTCGCTCGAACCCCGTTCGCTGCTATCGGACAAGATTGTCGTGAAGTCCATTACCGTCCAGGGACCCGAGATCACTTTCGAGACCGACTTGAAGAACAACAACCTCAAGAAGATCATGGCCAACGTGCAGGAGACCACCGGCGGAGGGGCACAAGAGCGGGCCAAGCCACGGGAGCCGGCTCAACCCCAAGAGCAGGCCCAGCCCAAGGGAGCAAAACCGGCCAAGACGCTGGAGGTGGACGACTTCGTCATCAGCGGCGGCAAGGTCCACGTAGCCGTGACCGCGCTGGGCGGGCAATCCGCGACGATCCCACTCCCTGACATCCACCTGCAAGGCCTTGGGACAGGTCCGGAGGGCATCACCCCGGCCGAACTCGTGAAGAAGGTGCTCGAAGCTATCGAACAGGGCGCCACCCAAGCCGCGGCGGGAACCGTGGCCGATATTGGAAAAGGCGCCGTTTATCTCTCCAAAGGCATCGGCAACCCTGGCAGCAACGCCGTCGAGTCCGTCACCAAGGGCATCGGCAACCTCTTCAAGAAGAAATAGGCGCGAATACCGCGCATACCGGCGCCCCCACCGAGACTGTCTGCCCGGTCGGGCTGAGACGCCCGGTCTTGGAGTCAACCCGGAAGACGACAATGCTGTCCGAGTCCTGGTTCTCCACCAACATCCATTGGCCGGTCGGGTCGAGCCCAAAGTGCCGCGGCGTCTTGCCCTGGGTGGACTGGCACTCCAGGAAGGTCAATTTGCCGCTCGCAGAGTCGAACCCGAAGACAGCGATGCTGTCATGCCCGCGGTTCGAGCCATACACAAACTTGCCGGACGGATGGACTTGCACCTCAGCGCAGGACTTAGTGCCGGTGAAGCCCTCCGGCAAAGTCGAGATGGTCTGCAACTCCTTCAATGCCCCTCCCCTACCATCGTAAGCAAACGCGATTAGGGTCGAACCCATCTCATTGATCAGGAAGACATAGCGGCCCGAGGGATGAAATGCGAGGTGGCGCGGTCCAGAGCCGGGTTTGACGGCCACGAAGGGCGGGACGTTTGCGGCGAGCGTAGCCTCCGCTGCGTCGAGCCGATAAACCAGCACCTGGTCCAGGCCGAGGTCGCAAGCAAGGGCGAATCGGTCGGCAGGGTCCGGAATGATGAAATGGGCGTGCGGCCCTGCCTGGCGCCCCGGGTTGACACTCGATCCCTGGTGTTGAATCACCGTGCACGGGTCGGCCAGCATGCCATCCGCCTGGATCGCCAGCGCGGCGATGCTGCCGCTCCCGTAATTGGCCACCAGCAGGCATTTCCCCGTCGGGTCCACGTCCAGGTGGCAGGGCCCCGAGCCGCCGGAAGATTGGGAGTTCAACAAGGTGAGATGGCCTGTTTCCGCATCCCGGCTGAAGGCGCTAACCGCGCCCGCGGGCTTGCCTCCCGGGTTGGCCGTCTCATTTGCTGCATAGAGGAAGCGCCCGCTCGGATGGAGCGCCAGGAAGCTCGGGCTCGGGGTTGCCACCGCCAACTCGGGAGGAGTGAGCCGGCCCGTGGCGGGGTCGAAACGCGAAATGTATATGCCTTTGCTCTTTCCGGCGGTGTAGGTGCCGATATAGACCGGCAGGGGGCCCGGGGCAGCAGCGGGTTCTGCGACCATGACGCGAGGGTAAGCGATCCCACAGGCAAGCACAGCCCAAATGAGGCGGGATCGCAACGGCAATTGCATGGCACTAGACAACACGATCCGGCGCCAATTTCAACCAGGAAACATCGCCCACCTCAACCGCTGCCAGCAGGACCTTTACATTGTGGGGCTCCCGCATTAATTATAGAGTACGTGAAAGGCCGCAGCGCAAAAGGGTAGTTATGTATTTCGGCGTAGATTATCATCCAGAGCAATGGGTTTACCCATACGGCGGAACAAGCGACAACCCCGAGGCCGCCTGGGAGCGCGACATAGAGCTGATGCAGACTGCCGGCATCAATGTCGTGCGCATGGGCGAGTACGCCTGGGGGCTCTGCGAACCAGAAAACGGCAAATACGACTTCGGCTGGCTCAAGCGAGTGATGGACCTGCTCGGCAAAGCCGGCATCAAAGTCGTGCTGGCGACCCCGACGGCCGCTCCACCCCTTTGGCTCTCCCAGCAACATCCGGAGATCCTGCCGGTGGATGAACGCGGCCTGGTCAAACGCGAAGGCACGCGCCGCGCGGTCTGCCTCAACAGCGACGTTTTTTGGGACCACTCCAAACGCATGGTCGAGCAGATGGCCAGAGCCCTCGGCCAGCATCCCCAGCTCATTGCCTGGCAGATTGATAACGGCCTGGGCGGCAATTACACCGAGGCGTCCTTCAATGCAGACGCGCGCCGCGATTGGCACCTGTGGCTGGAGGCAAAGTATGAGACCATCGAACGCCTCAACGAGTTAATGGGCATGCGCCACTGGGGCCAGGTCGTTACGAGCTGGAACCAGGTGCCGATGCCGATGGCCGCCCCAACGGTTCATAACCCCGCGCTCGTGCTGGATTGGTGCCGCTTCTGCAGCGACACGATTGTCCAATTCGTCAAGATGCAGGCCGACCTGCTGCACCAACTGACTCCGAAGTGCCCCGTCACGACTAACTTGCGCCCGCTGCTCCACCGTTTCGACCATTTCGACGTGGCCGAGGTCATTGACTTCGTCTCGATTGAAAGCACCGCCGCGCTCAAGCCCAAGTCCGCCGAGTTGGCCTGCGAGATTGACATGCTCCGCTCACTCAAGAAATCGGACATCCGGACCCCGGACGGCGAAACTGGGTTCTGGGTAATGGAACAGAAGGCCGGCAACGTCACCTGGCAGGACGTCAACTCGCTCGTGCGCCCCGGGGTGCTGCGCATGTTCACCTACCAACTGGTTTCCCGGGGCGCCACCGCCATCCTCTTCTTCCGCTGGCACCAGCCGCGGTTCGGCTCGGAGCAATTCCACGGCGCCGTCCTGCCTCACCGGGCCCGGCCCACCGGCCGCGTGTTCCAGGAAGTCGCCCAACTGGGTGACGAAATGAAACTGCTGGCGCCTTCTATCAAAGGGACCCGCGTGGAGGCGGAAACCTGCATCCTCTATAGCCATGACAATGACTGGGCGTTGCAGCAGCCCATGCAGCCAAACAAGTTCTTCAGCCTCCGCGAGCACATCCAGCTTTTCTACAACGCGCTCCATGACCGGAACATCCCCGCGGATTTCGCCCGGCCCACCGAAGACCTCTCGCGCTACAAATTGGTCTTCGCGCCCTCGCTGCACCTGCTGTCGGGCGGGGAAGCGGACCGGCTCAAACTCTACGTACAAAACGGAGGCACCCTGGTCGCGACCTTCAACACCGGCCTGGTGGACGAACACAACATCGCGCCCGACACCGGGTATCCGCATGATCTAACCGACCTCTTCGGCCTCGAAGTGATCGAGTTCGATCAGTTGCCGCCTGGGGAAGAAAATCACCTGGTATTCAAGGGCACTTTCCCGACGAACCACATGCATCCCGCCCGGCTCTGGTGTGACATCATCGAGCCGAAGGACTGCCAGGTAATCGCCACCTACGGGAAGGACTTCTACGCCGGCCGGCCGGCGCTCACGCTGCATACATTCGGGCTCGGGAAAGCGGTGTACGTCGGCACTCAAAGCCACCAGCATTTCTATGCCGACCTGGTGACCTGGCTCCGCCAGATGTGTAACCTCCAGCCGCTGCTCAAAGTCCCGGACAGCGTCGAAGTAAGCCTGAGGCAGAAGGACGACGAGCGGATCTTCTTCCTGCTGAACCACCAGAACGCGCCGCTGCGCATCCAGTTTTACAACCCCATGCACGACTTCCTGACCGGCAGCACCATTACGGGTAACTACGACATGCCACCGCACGGCGTCCTGGTTCTGGATGAACATGCGGAGGAACCAACCTGATTCGTTGGATGGTGCCCCCGCCACCACGCCGCATCCCACCGCTCGGCCCCGGGAAAATGACCCCGCGCCAGCGGGTCTTTGCCCAGTGGCGAGGGGTGGATCTCGCTCCGCTGGAGCGGGCCCAAACCCTGCGCGCCCAGCCCGCGAGCGCCGTCATGCCGCGCGTCCTCTCCGACCTGCGCATTGACCGGCGCCGAGCCGAGGCCGAGGTCGTCAAGGTGTGGAACGACCTCCTTGACCCGGCCATCGTTGCCCATGCTCAGCCCACCGGTCTCCGCAAAGGCACGCTGTTCGTCACTGTTGATAGCAGCGTCTGGCTGAGTGAAATCGTCCGCTACCGCCGCAAAGAAATCCTGGATCGCTTGCAGCATTCCTTTGGCCGCGATTTCATCGCGAAGATTTCCTTCCGCGTGGGGTAACCCCGACGAGGGCTCAGTCCCAGCGCAGCTTGTCGGCCAGAAAGGCCTTCAAATACTGGTCGCGAAATTGGAGGCTGGCACCCGAGTCCGTAAGGCAGGAATCCCAATCCAGCACGGGCCGGGGACCGATGGTTGCGGGCGCGATGCGTGTGCCGGAATAGCGGTCGGACAACCGTTCAAACGCCTTTCCCCAAGCCTTGGTTGTGCCATCCACCCGCAGCAACCCGGTCAATTCACTGCAGTCGCTCGCGCCCGGGTGGTCGTAAAAACCCCAGTTCAGCCAACCCACGACGAAGCCCGCAGATGTTTCGATAGCGCGCCGAAGATATTTCGCCTGCTGCTCCTCGGTGCCGATCGGGTGGACCCCATTGTCGAACTTCGGCTTCTCCGCCCCGCCATACCAGCCAAACTCGGCCAGCACCACAGGTTTGCCGGGCCGCGCCACCTCGCGGACGACGCCTTCCAGGTAAGCGAGGTTGGCCAACTCGTCCTCCTCGCTCTTATACTCATAGGCGCCGCGCGCCAAGGGGTAGAAATGGATTTCCAGGAAATCCAGCAACTTCGCCTGCCGCTCAGGGCGGAAGCCGGCGTAGTTGGCAATGCTGCCCCAGTCAAGCGAGGGAACCGAAGTTTGCAGAAAGCCAACCGTGGTCAGCGCCTCCGGGTCGGCGCCCTTGATCGCTGCCACCTGCCGGTGCGTCCACTCGTCGGCGAGGTCCTCACGGAAGGACTGGAAGTCGAGCAGTTGCCGGCTGCGGAGAGCGTTCTTGGGCGGCGGGACTGGGATGCCTCCAAATTGAAGTTGATTGGTCGCACCCCATGCGGCGGTCAGTCTTTCCAGAGCGCCGTATTTCTTCCGCAGCCATATGTTCCACTGCGGCATCAGAGCCTCGCTCTGCCAGCCGATCGCCGGCTCGTTCCTCAAGTCGTAGGCGAAGATCACATGCCGCCCGCGATACCGCGCCGCAAACAACTCCCAGAATTGAACCGTGTATTGGAGGGTGCGCTGGTCGGCAGTGGCCACGGGCTGCCAGTTCGGCGCCCCCTCCCAATGGTCGGGGCCGGTAGGATGGACGTAAATACCGGCCTTCTCAGCCAGGTCGAGGAACTGGTCGAACTTCTCCAATCCTTCCTTCCGGAGCACCCCAGGATCGCTGTAAAACGACCCGTAGCTGAGGAAGACGCGGACGCAGTTGATGCCCAGCTCTTTCATGCGCGCAAAATCCTTGCGGGTGGCCTCGGCATCGAACTGCTTCCACACCTGCGGCGCCCAACCGGTGCCGGGCCGGTAATAGCTAACCCCCAAGGGCACAAAGGGCTTGCCGGTTTCTGTCTCGAAGGAGCGGCCATCTCTGGCAATCCGCACCTTTGGGAGCGGCGGCGGCGCGGCGCCAAGGTCCGCGACGAGCAGCATCAGGTAAACAAGGTGCAGGATGACGAAGCGGCTTCTGAGCGTAAGTCTCATCCGTGATTCAAACGGCGGCCAGCGGATTCACTTCAGGCGCGAAAACACGACCTCAAAAGTCTGTTGGAGGGCGGCCTGAAAATATTGCCCAAACAACTGGTCGCTCTCCGGGTTGTATTCCAGGGTATAGGTGCTGCCAGGATAGTTCACATCACGCAATTCAACAACTTCAGTGGGGGAGATTAGTCCCGGCAGCCGAGCACCTCAACCCCCAAACACCCCCCGTCAAACGTAGAGAGCCGCCTGAAGCTCGCGGACCATCATCCCGATGAACGGATAGCGGGCCTCGGGATCGCGTTCCAGGCAGCGTAGAATGACCTTCTCGAGGCTGGCGGGCATGTCCGCATTATACTGGCGCGGCGCGACGAAGCCCGAGCGGTCGAGCTGTTTGGCCAGGATCTCTCCCGGCGTCTCGCCCGGAAAAGGCTTCTGGTTGGTGAGCAGCTCATACGCCGAGACGCCGTAGGCGAAAATATCCACGCGATGGCTGATCTGCTCGCCCTGCAGTTGCTCAGGCGCCATGTAAGCCGGCGTGCCCGGGTTTTTCTTCGACGCCTTCTTCGGCTTCTCGGGAATGGGTTGCGCCAGGTCAAAATCCACTAACCGCACGCTGCCGTTGCGGGTGACCAGCACGTTCTCGGGCTTGAAGTCCAGGTGCATGAACCCGTTGTCGTGCATGTGTTGCAAGCCCTCGGCCATGTCTATGAGAATCTGTGCCACGTTCTCCAGCAGCACTGGGTCGTGTTGAACGTAAAGCTCTTTGAGGTTCGACGCCTCGACGTATTCCATGAGCAAATAGAGCTGTCCCTTGATCTTGCCATGCTCCACGTAGCCGATGATGCGGTCGTGGTCGCCGATCTTGGATAGGATTTCAGCGCCGCGGATAAAGCGCCGCCGCGCCAGGAAATTAAACCGCAGGCGCTCGTGCATGCGCCGGAGGGCATAAGGCTTGTGCCGTTCGTCGGTCGCCAGCCAAATATCGGCCATGCCGCCGCTGTTGATCAGCTCCTGCAGGTAAAATCGGCCGAACGGCCCCGGCAGGGGCTTATCGTCAGCATCCGATCTCTTCGCACTGCTCAGCACCGGGTCTATGTATCATGCTGGTAGCGGCTTTGCCAGTGGAATCAAATACGCCCCCGCTGTGCGCCTCCCCTCCGATTCCGGCCCAGCCGACAACTTCCAGCCAAGACTTGGCTTGTAAGGGGGATGTTCTTATTGTCTGGCGCATGTCGAAGTGTCGCGCAATGGCGGGTCTTCCTTTCCCTCAGCAGTGATGCATGAGTGCTTTCACTACCTCGGTTAAGAGTTGGCTGAATGCCGGGCTGGGGTGGGTTTATCCTGAGGTCTGCCAACTGTGCGGCGGGGGGCGGGCTACTCCGGCGGAAGGCTACGTCTGCGGCGGGTGCCGGGCCAGGGTGCGTTTTGTCGAGCCGCCGTTCTGCCAGCGCTGCGGCCGGCCTTTCGCAGGGGACATCAGCGCCCCCTTTGAATGCGCCAACTGCCTGGGGATGGAATGGCATTTCCAGTCAGCACGTTCGGCCGTGGTGGCGCGCGACCCCGTGCTGGAGGTGATTCACCGTTACAAGTATCACCGCGCGCTTTGGTTCGAGCCGTTCCTGGCCGAGTTGCTCATATGCGCGGCGCGACCTGTTCTGGACTCGCAGAAGCCGGATATGATCGTCCCGGTCCCGCTGCATCCCACCAAAGAGCGGGAACGCGAATTCAACCAGGCCGAGCGCCTGGCCAGGCGGCTGGGCGCCGCAACCCGAATTCCCGTGAACAAACGGCTGGTGCGACGCGTCTTACCTACCCGGACGCAGACGCAGCTCAGCCGAGAGGAGCGCCTGGCAAACGTCCGCAATGCCTTTGCCATTCGCAAAGGCCAGCAGTTGAACGGCCAGCGCATCGTCTTGCTGGATGACGTGTTCACTACGGGCGCCACGACCAGCGCCTGCGCCCGGGTGCTGCGGGCCGCCGGGGCGACCGAGGTTTGGGTCTGGACAGTCGCTCGCGGAATTTGAATATTATCGCGCTTAAGCCTAGAATGAATGCTGCCGTGAACATCAAAGACGCCAGGCGGGCGTACGAGCCGCGATGCTCCGGCCTTAACCCTCAACCCTTGTGAGAATGGCAACGACTACCTTTAACAAAAAGACGCTTGGGCTCGATTCGGCTGAGCCGGCGGTCACGCCGCCCCCCGTGTCCCCCAACACGACGTTCGCCAAGAAGCCGAAGCTCCCCAGCCGCAAGTCCAAGAAGCGCGATATCCCCGAGGGCCTGTGGACCAAGTGCCCGAAGTGCGAGACGATGGTCTTCGACAAGGAGCTGGATGATAACCTGAAAGTCTGTCCGCGCTGCCAGCATCATTTTACCATCGGCGCTCGCGAGCGCATTAATTCCCTGGTCGAAACCTGCACCTTCGAAGAGATGGATGCCAGCATGACAAGCGTGGACATGCTCAGTTTCACCGGGGTGGCCTCCTACACCTCCAAGTTGGAGGATTACCAGAAGTCCACCGGCCTGAAAGACGCCGTCCTCACGGGGATCTGCAAGATCGGCGAGCACCGGGCGGCATTGGGGGTGATGGATTTCGGTTTCCTGGGCGGCTCGATGGGCTCGGTCGTCGGCGAGAAGCTGACCCGGCTGGTCGAGAGGGCCACCGAGAAAGCGCTGCCGCTCATCATCATCTCAACCAGCGGCGGGGCGCGCATGTATGAAGGCATGTTCAGCCTGATGCAGATGGCCAAGACCTGCGCGGCGCTCGCCTATCATGCCAAGGCGCGCCTGCCCTATCTCAGCGTGCTCACGCATCCGACGACGGCGGGTGTGATGGCCAGCTATGCCAGCGTGGGCGACCTCATCATTGCCGAGCCAGGGGCGATGATCGGGTTCGCCGGCCCACGTGTCATCAAGGACACCACACAGGCGGAATTGCCGCCTGGCTTCCAGACCGCCGAATTCCTGCTCGACCATGGCCTCATTGACGCCATTGTCCCACGCAAAGAGCTCAAACCGCGGCTGATTGAGTATTTGAATTACCTGAGCAACGGGCGCAGGTAAGGTTCGAAATCCGAAGCGCCAAGCGCGCATCAAACCCGAAGCACCGAAGTCCGAATGCGGAAAGCTATGATGAGGAGTTTTTGGGGGGCAGTCCTGGCTCTGGGCCTGGGCATTGTGTGTCCGGCTCAGTCCGCCCTGTCCGCTGAGCCGGAGTCGGCTGCCGCGCAGCCGCGACCTGCGGTCAAGACCCTTGACACCCCGCGCGACTTTCCGAAGATCGCCACCCGCCAGGAATGGCAGGCCCGCGCAAAGGAGATCCGCGAGCAGGTGCTCGTCAGTTGCGGTCTCTGGCCGCTGCCAAACAAAGACCCGCTCCAACCGCATATCTTCGGCAAAACCGAGCGCGAGGGCTACAGCGTGGAAAAAGTCTATTTCCAGCCCCTGCCCGGCTTTTACCTCGCCGGCAACTTGTATCGCCCGCTCGGGCGCGGCAAGGGGCGGTTTCCGGCCATCTTGAATCCGCACGGGCACTGGACGGAAGGCCGGCTGGCAGACAACAAGGACGGGAGCCTGGCGGCCCGCTGCATCAGTTTTGCGCGCCAGGGCATGATTGCGTTCTCTTACGACATGGTGGGCTATAACGACACGTTTTTTTTCGAAGATGCCGAGGTGCCGCCAAACAAGTATTACTTGCGGCACCACCAGTTCGCGACGAACGAGGTCAACCTGCTCTGGAACATCAGCCTGATGGGGCTGCAAACCTGGGATAGCATCCGGGCGCTGGATTTCCTCGCCTCCCTCCCCGACGCGGACCGGAAGCGGCTGGCCTGCACGGGAGAATCCGGTGGCGGCACACAGACGTACATGCTCGGCGCGGTGGAGGATCGGCTCGCCGCCCAAGCCCCGGTGGTGATGGTCTCGCACACCATGCAAGGCGGTTGCCTGTGTGAAAACGCGCCGGGGCTGCGCGTGGAATACTCGAACATGGAATTCGCCGCCGCCGCCGCGCCACGCCCGCAGATCCTGGTTGCGGCCACGGGCGACTGGACGAAAGACACGCTGACCGTCGAGGGCCCGGCCGTCGAGCACATCTACCAGCTCCTGGGGGCGCCCGACAGACTCCGTTACGTGCGCTTCGACTTCGGCCACAATTACAATCAGACCAGCCGCGAGGCGGTTTATGACTGGTTCGGGAAATGGCTGTTGAAGAACCCCAACCCGGCCTGGCTCAAAGAACAGCCATATCAGAAGGAGCCGGACGCCGAATTGCGGGTGTTCCCCAACGGCAAGCTGCCTCCTGATGCCGTAAGCGAGGCACGACTCATCGCGTCCATGAAGGATCGCCACCGGGCCCAGTGGGACGCACTCGTGCCTCGGGACAAGGGTGGCCTGGAGCGGTTCGTCCGGATCATCCAACCCGCCTGGCGGCACACCTTGCAGATCGAGTGGCCCACCGGCACGGTCCGCAGCCAAGCCACGCAGGTCAGAGAATCCGGCGGGTTTAGGGCCGCCACGCTCAAGATTAGCCCCTTGGAGCAAGACGCAGGCGTCCTGGCCACCTATTGGGCTCCGCCTGACTTCCACAGCAACTCGTCGCCCACAGTTGTGGTCATTTGCAGCGACAGGAATGCGGCGGCGCCGACGGATGCGGAGGCTGGGCCTGCGGGGTTGCCCCTGGCTCTGCTTCAGCGGGGCCTGGCGGTGCTCACGGTGGACCGGTACAGCACCGGTGACCCGCCCGACCAGTTCGCCAGTTTCTACTCAACCTATAACCGCACCAAGCTCCAGGAGCGGGTGCATGACCTGCTGACGGTGTGCGCCGCTGCCAGCTTGGGGGTGGACCCGCGGGTGTCGCACGCTTTCAAAGTGACTCTGTGGGGCATGGGTCGTGCCGGTCTCTGGGCGTTGCTGGCTGCGCCCTCGGCGGGAGCGGTCGTCGCCGATTGCAGCCAAATAGACGTGACGAGCGATAAGGCGCTGCTGGCTCCGGATTTGTTCTGCCCGGGCATCCGGAATATCGGCACATTTGAAGGCGGCGCGATAGTCGCGGCGCCTCATCCCTTGCTGCTGCATAATACCGGCACGAGTTTCCCGACGGACGCCGTTCGCTCGGCCTACCGCGCGATCGGCGCGAGCGATAGGGTGCGTGTGGTAGCCTCCGCCCTGCCCGAGGATGAACTGGTGAGGTGGGTCTCGCAGTCGAGCCAATGACCCCTGCTGGCCTCGCGCGCACGCAGCGAGCAGAGGATTCCGAGGCAGTACGGAAACGGCGGGTTGAGGAGAATACGGATGGGTGTCGGGTACGTTTGCGCGTTGCAAACCGGGGCGCATGACTTAGTCTCATGGACTGATGAAAGGCATAATTCTGGCCGGCGGCGCTGGTTCGAGGCTGTTCCCACTTACTATGGTGGCGAGCAAGCAGCTTCAGCCGGTCTATGACAAACCGATGGTCTATTACCCGCTAACGACGCTCATCGAAGGCGGCGTCCGGGACCTTTGCCTCATTTCCACGCAGCAAGACCTGCCACGGTTCCGGCAGTTGCTCGGGGACGGCAGCGCCTGGGGGCTGTCCATCGAGTATCGCGAGCAGCCCAAACCGGAAGGCATCGCCCAGGCCTTTCTCATTGCCGAGAGCTTTATTGGCAAGGATGCCGTCACGCTGATTCTCGGGGACAATGTTTTCTACGGTGGGGACAGCTTCTATAAGGCGTTCGCTGACTTCAAGGCGGGCGCCACGATCTTCGGCTACCACGTCAACGACCCGGAGCGGTACGGCGTAGTGGAGTTCGACGGCGATGGGAAGGCGATTTCCATCGAGGAGAAGCCCAAGCAGCCCAGGAGCGATTACGCCGTCCCGGGGCTTTACCTTTACGATAACAACGTGGTGACGATTACCCGGAACCTGAAGCCGTCCGCGCGGGGCGAGCTGGAGATAACCGACGTGAACGTCGAATACCTGCGGCGCAGGCAACTGCATGTGCACCGGCTCAGCCGCGGGTTCGCCTGGCTCGACGCCGGCACCAGCAGCAGCCTGCACGAGGCCTCCGCTTACGTGCAGACCATCGAGAAGCGGGCAGGCATCAAGATTGGCTGCCCGGAGGAGGCTGCTTTCCGCCGCGGCTTCCTGTCCTTGGAACGACTGGAGGCGCTGACGGCCAAGATGCCGAAGTGCGAGTATCGCGAATACCTGGCCGAGGTGATCGCCGAGGCCAAGCGGTTGGCCGCTCTGGCTCCATGAACGTCCCGACCTGCGCCATCCAGGGCCTGCTGATCATCGAACCCAAGGTGTTCGGTGACGCCCGCGGCTTCTTCCTGGAAACCTGGAACCGCCGCCGCTACGGCGAGGCCGGGCTGGATGTTGATTTCGTGCAGGACAACATCTCATTCTCACGCCGGGGCATCCTGCGAGGATTGCATTTTCAGAATCCAAAGCCCCAGGGCAAACTGCTCCAGGTGCTGCAAGGCGAGGTGTTCGACGTGGCGGTGGACATCCGGCGCGGTTCTCCTACCTTCGGCAAGTGGCACGGTCTCGCGCTCTCCAGCGACAATAAGCTGCAGTTCTATATCCCCGCCGGATTTGCCCACGGCTTTGCCGTGCTCAGCGAAACCGCGCTCTTCCAGTACAAGTGCACGGAGTTCTACTCACCCAAAGACGAGATGGCCATCCGTTGGGATGACCCGGACATCGGCATCGAATGGCCGCTGAAACAGCCGCTGCTCTCGGAGAAGGACGCCAAGGCCCCGCGTCTGCTGGACATGCCGCCCGAACGCCTGTTTGCATGATATGGCAATGCCTCGCATCCTGCTCATTGGGAAGATTGGCCAGGTCGGCTGGGAACTGCGCCGCACCCTGGCGCCGATGGCCCGGGTCGTATGCGTGGATTTCCCCGAGATTGACCTGACCAGCAGCGACTCCATCCGGCGGTGGGTGCAGGAATCTCGGCCCAACATTGTCATCAATGCGGCTGCCTACACCGCGGTGGACAAGGCGGAGTCGGAGCCGGACAAGGCCATGCAGATTAACGGTGTCGCCCCCGGCATACTGGCTGAAGAGTCGAAGAAAACGGGCGCGCTGCTGGTGCATTACTCGACGGACTACATATTCGACGGCACCAAGACCAGACCGTATGTCGAGACCGACCCACCGAACCCGCTAGGGGCCTACGGGCGCTCAAAACTGGCGGGAGACGACGCCGTGCGAGCCGCCGGCGGCGCGCACCTGATCTTCCGATTATGCTGGGTCTATGGCGCGCGTGGGCAGAACTTCATGCTGACCATCATGCGGCTGGCGCGCGAGCGCGAGAAGCTGCGGGTAGTGGCGGACCAACTGGGTTGCCCGACATGGTCGCGGATGATCGCGGAGACCACGGCGCAGGCGTTGAGGCAAGGCGTTGCGACCGGTGATTGGAGCGCGCTGACCGGCACCTACCACCTCGCCGCATCGGGGGTCACCTGTTGGCAGGGTTTCGCACAAGCCATCCTGGACCTGATGCCCGCGGAGGGAAAGAAACGCTCGGCAGTGGAAGCCATCTCGACTCCAGAGTATCCGACGCCCGCCAAACGTCCCCCCTACTCCGTCCTGGGGTGTGAAAAGCTGGAGAGCGTCTTCGGCCTGCGCCTGCCGCATTGGGAAGACAGCTTGAAACAGGTTCTGGAAAGCTGATTAACAACAAAGGAACGAAGAGACAAAGGAAGGAATACATGAAACAGATAATAATCCCGTGGGATGTTGAGGAGATGATTCTGCGTCTGCCGCTCGGCCTCTTAATCAACTTCAACGAAGTGCTGACCAAGGACGGCATCCGCCGCATTCTCAGCCTCCATCTTCCTTAGTGTCTTAGTTACTTTGTTGTTAACCTTATGAATCTTCTCGTCACAGGCGGGGCGGGGTTCATCGGCTCCAATCTCGTTCATCACGTCATTGACCAGCCTGAGGTCGTGAGGTTGGTCAACCTCGATTGCCTGACCTACGCGGGACGCCTCGAAAACCTCGCTGCCGTGGCAACACACCCCAAGTACGTCTTCGAGCGGGTGGATTTGCGCGACAAGGCCGCCGTGCTCGAGGTCGTGCGGCGGCACAACATCACGCACGTCATGCACCTGGCCGCCGAGTCGCACGTGGACCGCTCGATCACCGGCCCCGGTGATTTCGTGCATACCAATGTCGTGGGCACCTTCAACCTCCTGGAAGCCTGCCGCGCCACCTGGCTCAATGACGCTTCACGCATCACGCATGACGTATCACGGTTCCATCACATCTCCACCGACGAAGTCTATGGCAGCCTGGGCCCCACCGGCCTGTTCACCGAGACGACGCCCTACGCCCCCAACTCGCCTTACTCGGCCAGCAAGGCATCCAGTGACATGCTCGTACGGGCTTACCATCACACTTACGGGTTGCCGACGGTCATCACGAACTGCTCGAACAACTACGGCCCGTATCAGTTCCCGGAGAAGCTGATCCCGGTCGTGATCCAGAGCGTGCTGGCGCGCAAGCCGGTGCCCGTTTATGGCGATGGTATGAACGTGCGCGACTGGCTTTACGTCCGCGACCATGCGGAAGCCCTTTGGGTGGTGTTGATGCGCGGGCGCCTCGGCGAGACCTACAACATCGGGGGCCGCAACGAGTGGGCCAACCTCAATATCGTGCAACTGATTTGCGACCTCATTGACGAAATGGCCCCCCAACTTGGCGGCAGTTCACGCAAGCTGATTACTTTCGTCAAAGACCGCCCGGGTCATGACCGCCGCTACGCTATTGACGCAACGAAAATCGAAAAGGAACTGGGCTGGCTGCCGGCCCACAAATTCGAGCAGGGCATCCGCGAAACCGTGCGCTGGTATCTGGACAACCAGGAGTGGGTCTGCTCCGTTCTGAAGGGTTAAGGGCGCTATGCCGCTGCGCTCGTCCCTGCGGCTGAAGTTCTACTCCGTCCAGGCCCTCACGCTAGTAAGGGTGCCGCTGATTTTCCTCTTCCTGGCGGTCAGCGTGTTCTGCAGCCATCCGCTGCCGGAGTTCTGGTTTGTGGTGGCGTTCGCGGCGATGATCCTCTCGGCGGTCACCGATCTGTTCGACGGCTATTTCGCCCGCAAGTTCCAGGTTACCTCCCGCTTGGGCAGCTACGCGGACCCGCTGACAGACAAGGTGTTCTATCTGACGACGTTTCCGACGCTGGTTTATCTGGCGGACCGGGTCGGCCAACACACGCACGCACGCGTCCTCTTGGTGCTGGCCATCCTCTTCCTCCTGCGCGACCAGTGGGTGTCGTTCCTGCGGTCGCTGGGCGCCCTGCACGACCTAAGCGCCAAGGCCAACTGGTCGGGCAAGGCGCGCACTCTGATCTCCTTTCCGACCATCTGCGTCATCTACTACTACCTGCAGGCCCCGGCCCGCTGGTTTGTTCGGATGCCCGAACCCGTGGTCTATGGCCTGGAGGGCTTGAGCGTGGCAATCAACCTTATCTCGATCGGAGTTTACACAGGCCGTTTCTGGCCGGCCCTCCGGGCTGAACTCCGCCTGCCGGACCGGAACGAGCCGGAGACCTGAGGCGGCTCGGATAAGCTGGCCTGATCGAAACCGGGGCTTCGGGGACGTTCTATGGTACTAGGCAGGTACCAGGGTGGTACCAGACCGCCCCCAGGCCATCCCGAAGGAGGCGGGAAAGCGTGGTCGTATTCGGGATGCTTATGGTGGGCACTCCCGGTCGCGCCGGCTGCGCGAGGATGCCAAATCGCGCGACAGTGGGCTATTTCTGCGCCCCCGCCAGCACTGTCTCAAAATGGGGCGGCTGTTCTTCGCGGGCAACGACGCTGATTTCGATCTTCCTGAAGCCGGCGGCCTCAAGCCAGCGGTGCAGGTCGCTCTCCGCGAAACCAAGCCAGTGATCGCCATACAGCTCGTGCGCCCGCTCGAAGGTGTGTCGTGCAAGGTCGAGGATCAGGACTTGCCCGCCGGCTTTGAGAATAGTGAATGCGCTGCGAACGGCTTTGGCGGGGTCCTCGGCGTGATGTAACGCCTGGCTCAGGATCACCAGGTCAACGCTCTCCGGCTCAATCGGCGGGTTCTGCAGGTCGCCATGCCGGAACTCAAGGTTCTTCAGGTTGTTCTTCTTCGCCTTGGCTGCGCCGAACGCCACGATCTTTTCAGAATTATCCACCGCAATGACCTTCCGGCAGCGCCGGGCAAGCAATTCGCTTAACAAACCCTCGCCCGAACCGAGGTCCGCCACCACCAGAGGTGGCAGAATCCGCAGCAGGAGGTGCCCGAACGCCTGCCAGGACCGGCCCGGCCCATAGACCCGGTCGAACCGCCCGGCGACGTGGTTGAAATAAACCTGCGCCTGTTCGCGGCGCCGGTTCAGAACGCGCTTCAGGTTGATCTGGTCACCGGGATGCTCCGGCAATTCCCGGGCGCCGCGGATGGCCAGTTGGATGAATTCGCCCGCAACGCCGTTGGCTGGGAGGCTGAGCTTGTAGAAGGTGCGCTTTCCCTCGCGCCGGGATTGCACCAAGCCGGAATCCTGCAACAGGCCAAGGTGGGTCGAGATGCGCGACTGGCCCATCCGCGCGATGTCCTGCAACTCGTTGACCGACAATTCGTCTTTCTCCAACAGCGCCACGATGCGCAGGCGCGTGGGGTCGGACAGGGCGCGGAGGGATTTGAGGGTGGTGCTCACGGCGTTATTTCTGCGAGATACCTGTTGACGGCCACGGCTTTGGATATATCATCTTATCCTGATACGTCAATATGAAACGGTAAACGTAGTCTATACAACCTGAATTAATGAGCAAGAATTACATCTTTTCTTCCGAGTCCGTGGGCGAAGGCCACCCGGACAAAGTGTGCGATACGATTTCCGATGCCGTGCTGGATGCCTGCCTGGCCCAGGACCCGACCAGCCGCGTGGCCTGCGAAACATACGCCAAATGCAACCTGGTCGTGGTGGGCGGTGAAATCACGACCAAGGCCAAGCCGGACTTCAACGCGATCGCCCGCCAGGCCATCCGCGACATTGGCTACACGCACGACGATGACGTGTTCCACGCCGACCGGGTGCTCATCCTTAACGCCATCACGTCGCAAAGTCCGGACATCGCCCAAGGGGTTGATGCGCGGGCGGCGGAAGGCAAGAAGACCGCCGAGCAAGGGGCTGGCGACCAGGGTCTGATGTTCGGCTACGCGACGAACGAGACGCCCGAACTGATGCCTGCGCCCATCATGTTTGCGCATCAACTGGGGCGGGAGCTGACCCGGGTGCGCAAGAGCGGGGCGGTCAAATGGCTGCGGCCCGACGCCAAGAGCCAGGTCTCGGTGCAGTACGTCAATGACCAGCCGGTGCGCATCACCAATGTGGTGGTCTCGACCCAGCATTCCGCCGACGTGAAGCACCGGACGATCGAGCGGTTCATTATTGACGAAATCGTGAAGAAGGTGTTGCCGGCGCAATTGCTGGACAAGCAGACGACCTATCTCATCAACCCGACCGGGCGGTTTGTGGTGGGCGGGCCCCAGGGTGACACAGGGCTGACGGGACGGAAGATCATCGTGGACAGCTACGGTGGGATGGGGCGGCACGGGGGCGGTTGCTTCAGCGGCAAGGACCCGTCCAAGGTCGACCGCAGCGCGGCCTACATGGGCCGGTACGTGGCCAAGAACATCGTCGCCGCCGGCCTGGCCACGAGCGCGGAGATTCAGTTTGCGTACGCCATCGGCTATCCCGACCCGGTGTCAGTGTGCATCAACACCTTCGGCACCGGCGTCGTGAGCGACGAGGACCTGGAGCGGGCAGTGGCCGAGGTGTTCAGTTTCAAGCCGGCGGCCATCATCAAGCAGCTCGACCTGCTTCGCCCCATCTACTCCAAGACCACCAACTACGGCCACTTTGGCAAGACCGATCCCGACATCACGTGGGAGAAGACGGACAAGGTGGATGCGCTCAGGAGGTCTGTGGGAGCATCAAAGCTGATAGAAAAACCTGTCTGGGACAAAGTCGGGGACCCACTTAACCGCGCTGCGGCAGAAATCGACAGTAGACGTTTACTGTCTAAGTAGAACTGAAGACTACACCTTTGAATCACTTATGGCTTCAAAAGCACAACGGGAGTTCGTAACTTCGCATATCGAAGCGGTCACACCCGCCATCAAACGAGGCGAGACGGTGCTCAGAGAATTAACTGGGCAAGGTAATTTCAAAGTCAAGGACATCAGCCTCGCCGAATGGGGCCGCAAGGAGATTTCGGTGGCCGAGCAGGAGATGCCGGGCTTAATGACCGTGCGCGAGAAGTACGGCGCCGACAAGCCTTTGAAGGGCGTCCGGGTGACGGGCTCGCTGCACATGACAATCGAGACGGCGGTGCTCATCGAGACCCTGGCCGAGTTAGGCGCCGCGGTGCGCTGGGCGAGCTGTAACATCTTCAGCACCCAGGACCAAGCGGCGGCGGCCATTGCCAAGGGTGGCACCCCCGTCTTCGCGTTCAAAGGCGAATCCCTCGAGGAATACTGGGAATTCACGCTGGCCGCGCTGACGCATCCCGGGGGCAAGGGCCCGCAACTGGTCGTGGACGACGGCGGAGACGCCACGTTGCTGCTGCACAAGGGCTACGAAATGGAGCATGGCAGCAACTGGGTGGACACGCCAAGCAGCAGCCACGAGGAGGAGGTCATCAAGAGCCTCTTAAAGCGATGCGCCAAAGAGCGCCCTGGCTGGTTTACCGAGGCGGTCAAGGAGTGGAAAGGCGTCAGCGAAGAGACCACCACCGGCGTTCATCGCCTATACCAGATGCTCGAAGCCGGCAAGCTGTTGGTGCCAGCCATCAACGTCAACGATTCGGTGACCAAGTCCAAGTTCGACAACCTTTACGGCTGCCGTGAGTCCCTGGCGGACGGACTTAAGCGCGCATTGGGCGTGATGATTGCCGGCAAGACCGCTTGCGTCTGCGGCTACGGCGATGTCGGCAAAGGCAGCGCGCATAGCCTGCGCGGCTTCGGCGCCCGGGTGATCGTCACCGAGGTTGATCCCATCAATGCCTTGCAGGCCGCGATGGAGGGATTTGAGGTGGCGACCGTCGAGGACACCCTGGGCGAGGCGGACATCTACGTCACCTGCACCGGCAACCGCGATGTCATCACCCTGGAGCACATGCTCCAGATGAAGGACCAGGCGATTGTGTGTAACATCGGCCACTTCGACAACGAGATCCAGGTGGACCGGCTGATCCATGCGAAAGGGGTGTCGCGGGTCAACATCAAACCGCAGGTGGACCGCTATGACCTGCCGGGCGACCGGAGTCTTTACCTGCTGGCGGAAGGCCGGTTGGTGAACCTCGGCTGCGCCGAAGGCCACCCGAGTTTCGTGATGTCCAATTCCTTCACGAACCAAGTCCTGGCGCAACTCGATCTTTGGACCCATCGCGAGCAGTACAAGCCCGCCGTCTATCGCCTGCCGAAGAAGCTCGACGAGGAAGTCGCCCGGCTGCACTTGGAGAAGATCGGCGTGAAGCTGACCAAACTGACCCGGAAGCAGGCCGATTATATCGGCGTGCCGATCGAAGGTCCGTATAAACCCGAGCACTACCGGTATTAGGCAAGACCTGGTAATACCTCAGTGGAGCCGGGTAGGGCGCGTCACTCCGTGCGCGCCGGTTAACCGCGGGGCACGACGGCGCGCACGGAGTGACGCGCCCTACCGCCCTCACTGACCGATTACAAGAATTGTTGAATCTCTTGTTGACGGGGCGGGCGGGTTTGCTACAAATCGGGTGTCCGTTCAAAGAATGAACGTGTTGGTGTCAGAAGACAGATTGTCCGTAACCATTGAGAAAGACGACATTCAGTGATCCTGCCGGTGCAGTCCTCCCCACTTTGTTTTCTTGAGCAGACGTGACCTTATGAACCCAAACAGGCTCTTTGTTGGCAACCTGTCCTACCAGACCATGGAAAATGATCTCCAGGAGTACTTTTCCCAGGCGGGCGTAGTGACCTCGGTGAACTTGATGCTGGACAAAGTGACGGGCAAATCGCGCGGCTTCGCCTTTATCGAATTCGCGACCCCGGAAGAGGCCAATAAAGCCGTCGAACAACTCCACAACAGAGAATTCCAAGGCCGCGCACTGACGGTGAACGTGGCGCGACCGAGGGAAGAGCGCGCGCCCCGCCTTAGCGGGGAACGACGCAGCGCCGGGGAAGCGCGGGCTTGATGCCGATACTTCCCTCCGCCCCACGGTTCATCAACTGAGCCCTGCCGCCGGTATGAGTCGGCGCGTGGGGCCAGCGAAGGGGATGTGGAGACGGATGCCGGCCTTGCCCCGGTGGTGAATACTTTTGCCCGTAGGGCGGGAATAAGGGTTTGACTGTCGCGGGCGGCGACTTTAGCTTGAAGCGAGATTAACAACTATATGGCTGAGAACATTCCGAACATCCCGAGTGGCGCTGTGCCGCCGAAGAAGGAAACCGGCAAGGTCCAACCCAAGAAGGAGACGGTGCGGATCAATTTGCCGCCCAAGCCCTCAGCCGCCCCGACCATCAAATTGCCGACCCTCCCTCCCGGGGGGCCGACCGGAGGTCCAGCGGCTGCGCCAGCCGCGGCGCCGACCGCCGCACCGGCGCACCCGCCGAGCGCGCCCCGCGCCACCGCTGCGGCGCCCGCCGGGCCTCGTCCGGCGCCGGCTGCTGCCCGCCCTGCGCCCGCATCCATGCCGGCCCGGCCCGGCGTCAGCGCGCTGGACACGATCCTGGCGATTGCGGCGGCGGTCATTGGGGTGCTTGCGCTGTTCTCGACCCTGAATAACATGTTCGAGTGGATTTGGAAGTAGTGACCGAGCGCTGATCTGATTTGAGATCAGAAGTGCGGGGCAATGGGTCTTGATTTAGCGGTATAACCAACCTGAGTATTATTCTATTCCCATTTGATTATGGCAGGTCCTAACATTGTGACATTGACGCAGGATAACTTTGGCGCCGAAGTGTTGAAAGCTTCCTCGCCCGTCCTCGTTGATTTCTGGGCGGAATGGTGCGGTCCGTGCAAGATGATCGGGCCGATCCTAGACGAATTGGCCGAGGAATACGGCGGGCGGGTCAAGATTGGCAAGGTGAACATAGACCAGGAACAGGGGTTGGCGACCGAATACGGCGTCCGCGCCATCCCCACGCTGCTGGTGTTTCACGAGGGCCAGGTGGCGGACCAGATGGTCGGCTTGCGCAGCAAGCGCGATCTCAAAGCCAGCCTCGACCGCGTGGCGGCCTGAGGCCGCCGGCGGGGCGGTGGTGAGCCATTGCCCCTGGGCTGGCGAATCCAGGATTCGCGCAGCGATTTCTGATTTGCGCCTGAATAGACGGGAGCGCCGTAAACCGCCAGGCGCAAATCAGTGATTGCTTACCTTTGAGGGGTATCATGGCGTCCTTGACGATCACGCCGGGCCAGTTGTCGCGCCGCGCTGATTTTTATCATCAGCTCGGGCAGCTTGCTGGCGCCGGCCTTGGCCTCATCCAGGCGCTGGAGCAACTGAGACGCAATCCCCCCGACCGCTCGTACCGTGAGCCGATCAGCCGCGTGCTCGAGCAGATAACCAGCGGCGGCACGCTCACCGAGGCAATGCGGTCCTGCGGTCACTGGCTCCCGGCATTCGACCTTGCGCTGCTGCAGGCGGGTGAACACAGCGGGCGGCTCGACGCCTGCTTCCGGCTGCTGGCGGCCTACTATACGGACCGCGCCCGGCTCGCGCGCCAGATGATCAGCGACCTTGCCTATCCGGTCTTTCTGCTGCATTTTGCGGTGTTCATCTTTCCATTCGCGCAGTTCTTCGCCTCCGGCAACTGGGCCGCTTACCTGTGCCAGACCCTGGGTGTGCTCATCCCGCTCTACGCGGTCGTGGCGCTGGTAATTCTCGCAGCGCAGAGCAGGCATGGCGAGGCGTGGCGCGCCTGCTTCGAGTCGCTCGTGCATCCGGTGCCGGTACTGGGTATGGCGCGGCGTTATCTGGCGCTGGGACGGCTAGCCGCCGCCTTGGAAGCGCTCCTCAGCGCGGGGGTGACGATCATTGAAGCCTGGGAGTTGGCCGCGACGGCGAGCGGTTCTCCGGCGCTACGCCGGACGGTGCTAGCGTGGCGTCCCAGGGTGAGCGCCGGCCAGACGCCCGCCGAGGCGGTCAGCGCTTCGGGCCTCTTTCCGGAGCTCTTTGCCAGCCAGTACGCGACCGGCGAAGTCAGTGGACAGCTTGACGACACCTTGCGGCGCCTGCACGCCTATTACCAGGAGGAGGGCTCGCGCAAGCTCCATGCGTTCAGCCGGTGGACGCCGCGCGCCCTCTATTTCTGCATCGTGCTGATGATCGCCTACCGCATCATCCACTTCTACATGGGCTATTTCAACATGGTGCGCGATGCCGGCGGATTCTAAGTCGGAAGTGCGAAGCACGAAGTTGAACTCCCGCATTCCGGCCTTGCGGGGTGGGTTCAAATCCATAGTTTCAGGAGATGACGGTAAGCGAGATCCTCAGCAATGAAGACCTGCGCCATGAAGAATTCCCCGTTACGCGGGACAAGATCTTCCTGGCCCACGCGGGAGATTGCCCGTTGCCCCGGCGCGTGGCGGAGGCGATCGGGGACTATGCGCGTGAGTCTGCAACTGGCGACCAGGAGAAGTTCGTCTATCCCGCTATCCTCGGGCAAGGCCGCAAGCTGGCGGCCCAACTCCTGGAGTGTCAACCTGACGAAGTGGCCTTTGTGGGGCCGACGTCGCTGGCGCTGAGCTTCTTCGCCAGCGGGTTGAAGTTGCAGCGGGGCGACAACATCCTGATCTACTTCGAGGATTACCCTTCGAACGTCTATCCGTGGATGGCGCTGGCTGAGCGGGGGGTGGAGCTGCGACTGATGAACACGCGCGGGCTGGGCGCGATCCGGCCGGAGGATGTGATAGGCCAGGTGAACGAAAACACGCGGTTGGTTGCGTTGGCGTCCTGCCACTTCATTAGCGGCTATCGGCTTGATGTCCAAACCATCGGCAGGCATTTGCGCGAGCGCGACATTCTCTTCTGCCTCGACGCCATCCAGACGCTGGGGGCGTTCCCGACGACCGTGGAACACGTTGACCTGCTGGCCGCAGACGCGCACAAGTGGCTGCTCGGCCCATGCGGGGCCGGTGTCATGTATGTTCGCGGGCCAGTGCAGGAAAGGATCAACCCGCCCATCTACGGCTGGCACAATGTGCGCTGCCCGAGTTTTGTGGCACAGGAGCAGATCGTCTTCAGGACCGGCTCGCAGAAATATGAAGCGGGCACGCACAACCTGTTGGGCATCGTGGGCCTGGTGACGGCGATGGGGCTGATTGTCGAGCTGGGCGTGGACAACATTGCCCGGGAGTTGCTGCGGAAGCGCGCGCTGCTGGTGCCCGCATTGCAGGCAAAGGGCTGCACAGTCTTAGCGGCTGATGCGCCGGCGGCAGCCGGCAGCGGCATTGTTTCGTTCAGCCGCCCCGGGGCTGACCTGGCGGCGCTGCACCAGACGCTGCTCGACGCGGGGGTTGTCACTTCCTTGCGCACCGACCGGACCGGGCAGAAGTACATCCGCCTGTCGCCGCACTTTTACAACACGGACGCGGAGCTGGAGCGGGTGCTCGGGTTGATAGAATAAGTTACATGGTTACCTGGTTACATGGATACATGGTCACAGGCGCCCGACACCCCTCATGTGACTGACGTAACAATGGAACCTGTGTAACCCCTTTACTTGCAATCGTATGCGACCGGCGGACGTGCAACAGATCGGCGAGGAACTCGCCATTAAGTGGGAGGACGGCAGCGAGAGCTTTATTCCGCTCGAAAAGCTGCGGCGGGCTTGCCCGTGCGCCGAATGCAAAGGCGAGATGGACGTGACGGGCAACCTCTACAAGAATCCGGAGCGGTCTTTAACGCCGGCGGCATTTCGGCTGTTGCGCCTGGAGCGCGTGGGCACCTACGCCGTGCAACCCGTTTGGGCGGACGGGCATGCGACGGGGATTTATTCATTCGAGTATCTCCGGCGAGCGGCGGAGGCAGGCGAGAAGCATTTATAGCGCCGCTGAGACTGGTCCGCCGCTGCACTGCGCTGCAATAGTCGAAATTGCTCGCCGCCTGCGAAGAAACCTTGCGGGTCCCCGTTTTTCCATTCGCCCATTCCCATGAATTCTGGTGCCTTTTTCCTTCAACATTGACGCGCTCCAAGCCGCCGCCAAAGTGCCCTACCCGCATCGCCCGCCCACACCAAATGCGTGCGCAGCATAAGCATTTGCAATATTGAGAAGGGTAGTTTGCACCCCATTGCCACCCCGGCACCACTCTGGTACCACCCTGGACCTACCCTAGCACCATAGAGCGGTTCGCCACTCTGCCAAATATAGCCCGCCGCCTGCCCCGGCCCCTAGTTTGCCCCTCCAGCAGCATCAACACTTCTAATGGCCATCCGCCGCCGATTCCGGGTAACCCATAGGCCCCTTTTGTCCATTCGTTTCCCGTGCGCTCCGCTGCACTCCAATAATCGGAATTGCTCGCAGCCTGCGAAAAAACCTTGTGGCTCCCGGTCTTTCCATTCACCCAGAGCAAGTTACTCCAGGAACGAACGGCGCGGATGAACCCAAAGATTCTGAAAAACCGCCCGACAAACGCACCGCCGCCGTCAAATGCCCGAAGTGCGGGCACGAATTCCGATGCGACCCCGCCTGGATTAAAGCCAGTGCCACGATTGGCTGCCCGAAATGCTCAGCGGTCATCCGGGTCAGAAAGCCGGAGACGGGTTGAATTATTGGTCCGCGAATAGCTTTTGACTTTCCCGGCTCGGTGTGGCGATCTTCAGAACTGTGTCAACAATTCTAAGTCCAGAGAAGCAGGAATACCGGCTTCAAAACTTCGTTCAGGAAACCTTAGACAACTTCAGCATGGCACGGCATCTCGCAGATTTGATTATTTCGTACCGTAAAGCCAAAGTCCCTCTGCCACGGGCAACGGTCCACATTGAAGGCAATCTGCCTTCTGCCCATATTTCAGCCGAAACCTGCGGCTTCTTGGTTGTGCCTGTGATTCGGATGGCCCTTCTCGATTGCGACCGTTCCTTGGCGTTTTTCGGGCTAGCCTGCGAGCGAAGCCCCGACGGACTGAAACCCATAGGACTTCCTCGCCATTACCCAGACGATTTGGGCATAGAGCAGTTCGGGCTACCGTTGGTGACTTCCACACAGTTCAGACAGACAGCATCCACGGTGGTTTCCACCAAAATAGAGCCCATTCTAATGAAGGTTCACGAATGGAGAAATAAATTGGTCGCACACTTTACCACATCTGAGCCTGTGGTTGAATATCCCGAGATACGTGATGTTTCAATTGTAATGATTGAGGCTTATATGCACTTCCTTTTTGATGCGCTCGGTCGCCCTCGGCCAAGCATAAACCCATCTCCAATGTAAAACATGTAATCTGCGGAGGAACATTTTTGTGCAGAATTGGCACCTGCACAAAAAGTCGGGTCAAATCGAGGCTTTTTGTGCAAAGGCAGCGGCAGAGTTCAAGAGCGGCTTGGCGCTTGGTGCCGAAGGCGGCTGAGCAGGTGGAAGGGATCAACAGGAGGCAAAAGACCCATTGAAAGACCGTGCCGCGCACTCCAGAGCCAAACTTTCCGAATGAACCGGCGTTAGCCGGCAGGAATGTTGGCGCTTTGGGAAAAAAGGAGCGGCGCATTCTTTGGGAATGCGCCGCCAGAAGTTGCCCAAAGGGCTGCTACCAGGTTACGGAGTCACATGCACCCGGTAGAAGCGGACGCTGCCGCCAGTCGTATCATGGAATTCCATGTCGGTCCCGCTGCCGGTGTTCGTGGAGACCGGAATCCAGTTCGATCCGAATAGGCTGGCGGAACGTTCAATGATGTACTGCTTGCCGGCGACGCTGGGCCAGTGGACCACACAATCCTGACTTTGCTGGGCCACGGCCTGGTCTGTCGAAACGCGCAAGACGGAGGTGGGATCGGTGGGGTCGGTGCCGGCGATGTACTCCTGCCAGTTGTTGGCGCCGTCGCCGTCCGCATCGGCGGCAGCCTGGGAAAGGAGGTTATACACCGTGCCGAAGTAACGGAGCCGCCAGGAGTCGGGGATGCCGTCGTTATAGATGGAGCTGGAACGGTCAGACAGCAGAATGAGGCCCGTCAGGGTCTGTTTGGGGAACGAGGCGATGCCATTGGGCGAGGCCGAAGCATGGTCGAAGTGGATCGCATAGGCGGAGTTCGCGCTGGCAGTCACTGGCACCTGGACGGTCAACGTGCCGAGGATGTTGCTGCCTGTCAGGCCGGCGATGGCGCTGTTGAGCCACGCAGCGGCATAATTGCCGTTGCCCGTTGAAGATGACATGGTGGGGGTACCCAGCGCCGCGTTGGGCGTGAACTGAACCGGCGTGGTGAGCGCCGGCGAACCGTCGAGAGGCACCACGCTCAAATTGAGCCCCAGGACGCGCAGGGGGTAATTGCCGAAGGTGTTGGCGGTAACGGGGATCTGGACGACCTGGCCGGCGGACGCTATGACATCTATGGCGGCAAAGTTCATAGAGGGCGGATTGGTCAGGAAAGCCGTGCTGACTTTGAGGTGAGGAGAGGCAAGTGAGTTGTTGGCCGACGCGCCGGGCTTCGGGTCCACGGCCACGCGAGTGCCATTGGTCCAGAAACGATAGAACCAACTCAAGCTTGGGTCCAGCGAGCGGCGGAAAGTCACATAGACGTCGCATACGTCGAGGACGCCGTCGCCAAAGGCGATTTGGTTGATGTTGGTATCGTTGCCATCGAATAAGGCATTCTGCTGGGCGATGGTCAAGGGGCCGGCATTGGTGTAATAGCCGGCGCTGCTGCTGAATCCGCCGATGCCGCCGCAGGAATCCATGCAGTCAAAGAAGTCGCTGCCGGGTAAGGGATCGTCAAGTTTGTAAATGGCTGATTGAAATACTTGCATGACATCGCTGTTGTCGAGGTTGGTGTTGCCGAAATCGCCCGCGTTGAACCAGCGGAACGGGGCGGAGTCACCGACCAAGTACTGGCGTTGCCCGACTGCGACATTCTTGATCGAGTTGATGGCACCAGCGGCGAGGGAGCCATTGGTCGCCGTGGCGATATAGACGTCGGAGCCGGGCGCGCCAACGCCGTCGGACGTTGCCGAGGGCTGGCCAATCCGGATTTGATAGGTTTGACCGGCGGTGGCGTTAGTCGGGATCTGGAAGGCGTAACCGCCGACAACGACTTTGCCCATGTCGGGTGTGAACAGGGTGTCGTGGGGCTCGGAGTAGGAGATCAACGTCTGAGCTGTTGTGTCGTAGAGGTTGGTCTGGCCTTTGCGCTCAAGCCAGCCTACGCCGAGCAAGTTGAGGCTCGAGTTGGTAAACACCATATTGACGAACGGTAGGCCGTCATAGGTGGTGATCACGTTCGTCGGTGGCGGGTTGGCCGCGTATGGGTAGAACATGTAAGGTGGAATGGTTTCGTAAATGTTCGGCACGGTGCTCGGTGGCACGTAGAAGTATATGCCCTGTCCGGGTAATACCGGCGTGTTGGTCGACACGAGCTTCACGAGGAAAGATTGGAAACTGTAGGCCCCCGGCAGCACGGTGGGACCGGGGTTAGGGCCTCCGTTGGTTACTGTTAAATTGAATTGGAGGCTGTAGATGACTGCATTCGGCAGAGGGCTCAAAGTAACAGGCGCATAGAACGTCTGGCCGGGTGAGCCGATGAAATCGCTGGAGGCCTCGCCGGAGGCGAAGCCGAAGCTGATTGTGTTGGCGACAAAGTTGGTCGCGGAAAACACGACGGGAACGACGGCACTGGGCTGGTAATTGTCGCGGAAGGCAGTGACCTTGAAGGTGAAGTTGCTTGCGCCTGGAGGAAACTGGAGAGACAGGGATGTGCCGCTGGAAATCGGCCCCACGCTGGGCGCGGCATTGGTGGGGTTGGAACCATCAACCGTGTACCACATCTCCGCGTTGGTCGTCAGGTCCGACACTGTAAATTGGGCAGCATTGTTGCCGCTAATCAATGGATTGGCTGTGATGAATTGGAACCGGGCTTGGACAATGGCGCTGTTAGGACTACCGTCAGACTTCTCACCGATGGCCTTGATGGTCAGATCGGGCATTATCTGGGCAATCGAATAATAGGCAACCTGGCTGGCGGACATACCATCCTGATAGCCTACCGGGGCGGAGGCGGAGGCGGAAGTTGGATCAGGAATGCTGCCGCTGGTGGGCGTCTGTCCATAAGTATAGAAGGTCTGGCTGCCGGCGGTGCCCACAATGACAATGGGCACGTCGTTATTCGCAACAAAGGAGGAAACCGGGTGAAGGACCGAAGTGTACGCAACTGGTGTGGACGTAGCAGGGAAATCCACATATCCGATTTGGGGGTCAGGCACCTGCGGCGGGGGTGGGGGGACGCTCAATCCGGTACCGAGAAGTCCCCGAACGTCATTGTACAGAGCTTCCGACGCGAACAGTTCGCCGGCGCTGCCCAGCGTAACGGCGACGGGCAAGAGCATGGGCGCAAACTGCGGGTCGCCACTCCCATGCGGATCGCCGCTTCGGCCATACCACACCACAGCGTTAGTAGAGTTGAGAATGTTGGTAACGGAACCTGCACGATTGATCACAACAAGCCGGTTGTTGCCGTAATCCGCCGCGACCAGTAAGTCGCCCGCCGCACGGGCCAGTCCATGCGGCTGGTTGAGCTTGGCGAAGCTTGCCGCTCCCAGCGTGCTGCCAGGCACCCCGACGGTCCCGGTCAATAGGGTGACGGCTTTAGTCACCTGATCAACCTGCCAGATGACATGATTGCCGGTGTCGCTGACGGCGATGGTGCCATCATCGAACAAGGCAATGCCCTGGAGTTGAACTCCGGCGTTGGTAATGGCGACAATAGTATTCGAGGAACCGTAGCTGAACAACTGGATGGCACCGCCCTGTTCGGTCACGAAGAGGTTTCCGTCGCCACTCAGCTTCAGGGCCGTCGGGAGAGCAAGGTTGGTGGCAATCGTTCCCAACAGGTTCCCGAAGTAATCGAACTCCATTATGGAGCCGTTGCCAGCCGTGCCTCGGTTCAGCACATAAAGGTTGTCACTGGTATCAACTGCGACGTCCACTGGCTGGCTGATCCCATTGTTCGTGTTGAGGAAAGTTGTCGTCAGGTTGTTAGCCAGGTTCAACGCTTGAATGGCGTTATTGGTCTGGTCAGCGATGTATAACAGACTGCCGACACTGTTCAGCGCCAAGCCCCGCGGACCGCTGAAGAGCGGCGACCGGAAATAGGGCGTCGGCGTGCTGGCCAAGCCCGTACCAACCACTTTCCGAATGTCATTGAATACCGTCTCCGAACTGAACACCTCACCCGCGCTGTCCAGCGCCACCCCCACCGGCGCCACCATCGGCGCAAACTGCGGATCGCTGTTCCCGTGCGGGTCCCCCGTCCGCCCATACCACACCAGCGCATTGGTCCAGTTGAGCACGTTGGTCACCGCGCCCGACCGGTCAATCACCACCAGCCGGTTGTTCCCGTAATCCGCCGCCACCAATACGTCACCCGCCGCCCGCGCCAGTTGCTGCGGCTGGTTGAGCCGGGCAAAAGTGGCCGCGCCCAGCGTGCTGCCCGGCACCCCCGGCGCGCCGGTCAACAAACTCACCGCCCGACTCACCGCATCCACCTGCCATATCACATCATTGCCCGCGTCGCTCACCGCAATCGTCCCGTCATCAAACAGCGCCAGACCCTGGAGCTGCACCCCCGCGTTGGTGATGGTCGCTAGAACGTTGGACGCGCCGCCGCTAAACTGCTGAATCACCCCACCCCGCTCCACCACAAACAGACTCCCGTAGGCGTCCAGCTTCAAGGCCGTCGGCAAGGCAAGCTTGGCGGCATTGGTCGCCAGCACGTTCC
>Ga0326728_10001865_pt1 | contig 72554 bp, 79 predicted proteins | sample MB3enrmetagenome_FD_207602 | JGI IMG/M metagenome (GOLD analysis project Ga0326728, IMG submission 207602) | Lab enriched peat soil microbial communities from McLean, Ithaca, NY, United States - MB31MN | ecosystem: Environmental > Terrestrial > Soil > Wetlands > Peat | place: USA: New York...
CGCCGCCGCCAACCATTGCGCCAGCGCATCACCGAACTGGCGAAGCACTGGATGCGACGAGCGACCTCGTTGAGAGACAAGCCAGACTTCAGCAACTCCAAGGCGCGCCGACGCCGGTCTGACAAAAGATCCGCACTACCCTTCGGTCTGGGCACAAAGATTCGTCTCCTGTACCATTATTGCATTGTTTATGCACCGATCTATAATGTTCCCCGACGCCGAACTGCGGCAGGGAAGCGGCGGTCGGAAGGTCGAATATGCGCGGGATCGCGTCCTTGGCCTCGTTCGGGAGATCGAGGATGCCGGGGAGCAAGTGGTCGTGCCCGCGCCAGCGCTGGCGGAGTTACTAGTGACCGATGGCGTGGACGTGCAGCATGTGCTCACAACGCTGCGTGGTTCGTAACCATCCGCATCGAGAGTTTCGACGAGCGTGCGGCCGTGGAGCTGGCCATGCGGCTGTGCGAGGCCAGGAAGGCGGGCGATCAGCGGGAGGGCCTTCCTATCGCAAAGAACGCCATGAAGTTCGACCGCCAGATTCTCGCCATCGCGCTGGTGAGCGGTGCGAGAGTCCTGTTCTCGGATGACGACGGTGTGGCGAAGTTCGCGGCGGCCTGAGGCTTGGCCGTGAGACGGGTGACCGACCTGCCCGTACCTGCTTCCCAGCAGGCCCTGCAGTTTGCGCCAGACATCGCGCAGCCCGCAGCGGGTCCTGCCTCTGCGGAACCTGCGCCTACCGACACCCGGGCCGGGCCGCACCCCGCCAACGGGGATTCGCAGAAACCAACAACCGGGAGCGAGTGAGCAGGGTGAGGGGCTGAGATCCCCCCCAAGAGTCCCCGCCCCCATTTCCGGGGAGCGCGGACCATTGGCGCATCCGTGCCTCGCGTTGCCGGTGCGAGGCGGCTACGCGCTGTTAGCCTCTAAGCGGAACGAGGTTCGAGTCCTACCCGGGGAACCAACTAGGTCCACAAATCGCCGGCGCTGTTTCAACCAGTTGCACGCGTCGCCCAGCAATCCCCGTTGTGGATTCGAACCGCCGTTCCTTCCTGGCTGCGCGGTATACTGCGATCGGAGGCACAAAATGGCAACCCAGAGCCTTGCTGAAGTTGTTGGGTCGCTGACGCCGCAGGAGCAGGATGCGGTGTGGCAGTTCATCGACTATCTGAAACGGCGAGATGTTTCGGTCTCTCAATCGCCGTTCCTTCGGGCTGCCGACGAGTTCATCGCCCAACATCCGGAACTGCTGCAGCGCCTTGCTCAGTGACACGATATCCCACAGTCGAAGAGACCCTTGCCGTTCACGCGGAATTGATCGTACAGTTCGGGGGCTCCGGGGGCATCCGGGATCGTGCTGCGTTGGAGTCGGCCCTGGCCCGACCCCGCAGCGGGTACTACACTGACCTGATTCAGGAAGCGGCCGCTTTGTGGGAGAGCCTCTCGCAGAACCATGCGTTCGTGGATGGAAACAAACGCGTTGCGGTGACCATGACAGCCGCGTTCCATCAAGTCAACGGCTACCGGCTTCAATTCAACGACGCCGACGCGTTCTCGTTCTTGCTGGACCTGTACGAGACAGGCCGAATGCGGTTCGACGAACTTGATCGATGGCTTCGGCAACACGCCGCACTTGCCTGCCCCTCCGCGTAGAGGAGCGCCGTCTCCGGCAGCGTTACGGTGTTCGTGGCGTACCGAGTTCGAAACGCGTCCACGGTGGGGAGCCAGGACATTGCATTGGTCCCGTCAAGTTAAGCGTCGAAAGGCATGCCGCCCCGTCATGGATTCGAACGGGCCGAGTGCTCCGTCGGCCACGCAGCTCTGGTAAGACCGCAGCCGCCGGGACAGAACCGGTGTTTCGACTACCCGCCTCCGGCCTCGATGAATCGCAGGAATGCCCCGATTTCGGCTTCTGTCCGGTCATGCGTGGGACCCGCCTTCGCAATTAGCGGCGCGATCTTCTCCCATCGCATCAGCACAATCGACGCTCCCCGAAAGAGATGCCGAAACGCCAGGAACTCACACAGCACTTCGACGAGGGTGCTGGAGAGCACTGCGGGCCGCTTCGCGGTAGCTACTGACATCCGATTCAACAGTTCCCTGTGCCACCCCTCGGAGGACGGCATTTGCCCGTCCCACTCGCGGGCAATCAGTCTCAGGATCTTCTCGATCTCCGTGTAGAAGGAATGCAGCAGCGCGCAGGCCGCGGCCCGTTCGATCACTCCGGCGGACGTATCCGGCAGGCTCATGAGCGGATCCATCTGCTCCCGAACGGTAGCCAACTCCCCGAGGCCCAGCCGGATCCTCTTCGCGAGATCACTCGACACAAGCGAGTTCCCCGCTGCTGAGGAGATACTCGACCAGGGGCGTCGGGTCATCCAGGTCCACGAGGTCGACTGGCCTGCCGAGGAGGTCCGATGCCTTACTGATGGCCGAAAAGTAGACCTGGGATGGCAGTCCCGTGACCGCCATGTCGATGTCGGAGTCCGGGCGAAGCCTGCCCTTAACCGCCGATCCGAAGATGAACACCTGCGTGGCGCCCATGCTGCGCAACAGGTTTGCCGCCGCCAGAACCGCGTTCTTGTCCACGAAGGCAGTCGTCATTTTCGTCCCGAGGCAGCCCCGCCCCGGCAAGGCCCCTTACGCTCCGACTATACCACTGCCACAACGATCCGGAGGGAGCGCCCACTCAGACACCGCCGCCCGAATCGTTTCCGGGTGCTCCGGAGCGCAACGCCCGCTTCACCTCCGCGCCACGCGGATCGGCATGGCGTACACCCGCTGCCCGGTGGCGTCGAACACGGCATTGGCCACGGCCGGAGCGATGGCGATGATGGGCGTTTCGCCCGCTCCCGCCGGTTCCAGGTCCTGGCGGTCCAGCAGCACCACGTCCAGTTTGGGCAAGTCCCGGAATCGCGGGACGGCGTAGGAGGCGAAGTCCGCATTGGTCAACCGCCCGTCTTTGAAGAGGATCTCCTCCCGCAGCGCCGGGCCCAGGCCCATCATGATGGCCCCTTCCACCTGCGACCGCAGGTTGGCCGGATTCAGGATGGCGCCGCATTCGAACGCCTGTACGAAGTCGATCACCCGCGGCGTGCCGGTCTTCGGGTCGACCTGCACCTCGCAGCAGGCCGCCACCACCGAGTTCTTCTCGGTGCCGCAGGCCAGGCCGATGCCCGTCCCCGATGGGCGTTTCCGGTTGTGCCGTTCCCGCCAGCCGAACCGCTCCGCAGCCGCCTCGAGCACGTTCCGGATGCGGCCGTTATCCAGATGCGAGAGCCGGAATTCCAGGGGATCCTGGCCGGCCGCTTCGGCCAACTCGTCGGTGAAGGCCTCGCGGGCGAAGTTGTTGGCCGTGGCCGCCAGCACCCGGTACGACCCCGTCCGCAGCGGCGAAACGGACGGCACGAATCGCGTCCGCGCGTTGGGGATGCGGTAGGGAGGGTCGATGGCCGACGCGCCGGAATCGTAGTTGGTGAAGTCCCAGGCCGAGATGGCATTGTCCGCGTCCAGGCCGGCTTCCACTTCAATCAGCGCGGCGGGGCGGAAGTACGCCCACATGAACTCCTCGGCGCGCGTCCAATGCACGGCCACCGGGCGGCCGGCCTCGCGAGCCAGGCGGGCGGCTTCCAGGGCGGCCTCCGCGGTGTGTTTGCCGCCGAAGCCGCCGCCGAAGTGCGGCACGATCACCCGTACCCGCTCGGCCGGAACGCCGCAAGCCTCCGCCAGCGACTGGCGGACGCTGCCCGCGTTGCTGGTGCCCGTCCAGACCGTGAGGCGCCCATCCTGCCACTCCGCCACGGCGGCGCGCGGCTCCATGGGAGCGTGCTGCGCGTAAGCCACCCGGTACGTGGCTTTCAGCCGGCGCCGCGCTGCCGCCATGCCCTTCTCCACCGAGCCGCGGTCTTGCGCCTGCGGCCGCCCCGGCTGGCTGGCGTGCTGCAACAGGAACTCGAACAGGATGTCGCTCGAGGGCTGCTCGACGGTCTTCCACCGGGCCGTCGCGGAGATGGCTTCGAGCGCTTTCCGGGCGGCGAAGGCGGTGGGCGCGGCGCACGCCACGAAGCTGCCATCGCGCACCGCCGTCACCCCCGGCATCTTCCGCGCGGGCGCCAAGTCAACGCTATCCAGCGTGGCGCCGTAGGATGGCGGCCGCAGCACGCGGCCGTAAAGCATGCCGGGCCGAACGATGTCGCTGGGGAAGCGGTGCGCGCCGGTCACCAGGTCGCGGGTGTCCAGGCGGCGCTGGGGCTTTCCCAACACTTGCCAGTCCTTGGCCGCCGTGACTGCGGTTCCCTCGGGAAGCGCGCTCTGGTAGGCCGCCGCCAGTTCGGGCGAGCGGGCAAGATCGGCATAGCCGTACATCCTGTCCGCGTAGCGCACCGCTCCGCCGCGCACCTCCAGGCTGGCGGCATCCACCCCAAACTGCCGGGCGGCCGCCCCCAGCAGCAGGCCGCGCGCGGCGGCCGCCGCTCGCCGCACCTGCGGCACCGTGCGCGGGGTGGTGCCGCTGCCGGCGGTGCCTCCGTCGTTGGGCGTCCGCCCGGTGTCCCCCATGACCATTTGAATGCGCTCGAGCGGCGCCCGCAGTTCCTCCGCCGCGGCCATGGCCAGTTCCGTGAGCGCGCCCTGGCCTTCCTCGATCTTGCCGCTGAGGATGGTGATGAAGCCGTCCTCCCCGATGTGCAGCCTGGCTTCGAGCGTGCCGCTTCCGGCGCCGCCCCGGCCGCCCCTCTGGGCTTCCGCCGCCGGGTCCGCGGCTACGATCAGAAGACCCGCGCCGGCCATCTCGAAGAAGTCCCTGCGGCTGAGCGAGCGAGTGGGCATGGCCGGCTCCTAACCCCGCTTTCCGGTGGGCTCCGCCGCGCGCCGCACGGCGGCCTGAATCCGCTGGTAGTCGGCGCAACGGCACAGGTTCCCGTTCAGCCCGTCGGCGATTTGCGCGCCGGTTGGACGGGGATGCGCTTGCAGCAGCGCCACCGTTTGCAGGATCATGCCGGGTGTGCAGTAACCGCACTGCACCGCCCCTTCGTCCAGAAAGGCCTGCTGGACGGGGTGCAGCGCCCCGTCCCGGGCAAGCCCTTCAATAGTGACGATCTGGCGGCCCTGAGCCGCCTGTACCGGCGTCAGGCACGAGAAAACCGGCTGGCCGTCCAGCAGGACCGTACACGCGCCGCACTGGCCCTCGCCGCAGCCGTATTTCGTTCCCGTTAACCCCAGGTCCTCTCGCAGAACCTCCAACAGGGGCCGCTCGGGTTCGGTGTCCACGTTGCTGGCTATTCCGTTTACCGTGAACCGGATGCTCGCCATCTGGATGGAACCTCCGCGGGGAACCGCCCCCTTGCGCCGGCGCTACTCCAGGTAGAACACTTCCTTGAGCATGGCGAAGCGTTCGCCGGGCTGCAAATCCGGGACCGGCTCCCAGAGCGGCTTCATGAACTCCTGCCAGCGTTGGTTCACGGGATCCTTGTCGAGAATGGCGAAGGCATTGTCCAGGTCGTCCACGGTCAATACCAGCGTGAGGTCCTGTCCCCGGCGGAAAATGGAGTAATCCGAAATGCCGGCTTCCTTGATCTTGGCCAGGAGCTCCGGCCATACGCGCGTGTGCTCCAGTTCGTACTTTTCGATTACGTCGGCTTTGATGCGCAATTTGTAAGCGTAGCGAGGCATAGATTCCTATCGGAAGCGATTCGGCGCCGGAATGACGCCATCGAGTTCCTGGTTTAGTATCGCTTGATTTTGCGACCCGTATTATCGATAATCCATGTGCCGCCGCCCTCCGGTCAAAACCTTTCGGAACTAAGGGTGCCAGTTTCGTAGTGCGGAACATGCGGCCGCCCGCCATACGGGCGCAAGTTGCGCATTCAACGACGCTTAATCATGAAGCACGCCACCGGGCGCGGTTCCCAATTTGAAAACCGGCGCTCCCGGTGTTACACATGGAGAAACATGGTGGACCCACGATGACAACCTCGAAGCTTTTGAAACGACTGGTCTGGGCGGCGCCGTGCCTGTTGGGCATGGGGACGCTGATAACGGCGGCCGACGCGCCATCTCCGATTGCCGGCCTCAAACAGGCCTTCCGGAACCCGCCCGCCGACGCCCGCATGATGGCCCGCTGGTGGTGGTTCGGCCCCGCCGTCACCAAGCCGGAGCTGGCTCGCGAGATCCGCGCCATGAAGCAGGGCGGGTTCGGCGGCTTCGAGGTGCAGCCGGTCTATCCGCTGACTCTCGACGACCCCGAACACGGCCTCGTCAACCTGCCCTACATGTCGGATGGGTTCCTGGATGCCTTGCGGTTCGCCGCGGAAACCGGCCGCGCCGAGGGAATGCGCTTCGACCTCACCTTGTGCAGCGGCTGGCCCTACGGCGGCCCGCACATCCCCATCGCGGAGGCGTCCGGCAGCCTGCGTGTGGCACGCGCGGAAGTGAGCGCCGGCGCCGGCAAAGTGGAGATTCCCAGGATGGCCGAAGGCGACTCGTTGGTTGCCGCCTTTCTCGCCAAGGGGAATGGCCGCCAGTTTTCGCCCGAGGGCGTCCAACGCCTCACGGACATCTCCGGTTCCACGGTTCGCCTGCCGGCGGGCAGCCAGGCCGGCGTGGTTCTGTTCTTCATCGCCAGCCATACGCGGCAGACGGTCAAACGCCCCGCCGTGGGCGCCGAAGGATTCGTTCTCGACCATTACAGCCGCGCGGCTCTCGACCTGCACCTCAAGGTCGTGGGCGACCGCCTGATGAAGGCCGTCGGCCCCAACAAGCCTTACGCCATCTTCAGCGACAGCCTGGAGGTTTATGGCGCCAATTGGACGCCGGATCTGTTGCAGGAGTTCCAGAAGCGCCGCGGCTATGACTTGGCCCCGTATCTCCCCGCGCTCGCCGGCGACATGGGCGCCAACACCGCGGCCATCCGCCACGATTGGGGCCAGACGCTCACCGAGCTGGCCGAGGACAACTACCTCAAGCCGCTTACCGCATGGGCGCACCAGAACGGCACGCTGTTCCGCTCGCAGACCTACGGCGTCCCGCCCGTTCGCCTGTCCAGCTACGCCCTGGTGGATCTTCCCGAAGGGGAACAGGCCACCTGGCGGCGGTTCTCGGCCATCCGCTGGGCCTCCTCGGCCAGCCATCTGTACGGCCGCCCGGTGACTTCGTCGGAGACGTTCACCTGGCTGCACTCGCCGGTCTTCCGCGCCACCCCGCTCGATATGAAGGCGGAAGCCGACATCCACTTTCTGAACGGCATCAACCAGTTCGTCGTTCACGGCTGGCCCTATTCGCCGCCCCAGGCCGGCGAGCCCGGCTGGCGCTTCTACGCCGCCGCGGTTTTCAACGATCACAACCCCTGGTGGATGGTGATGCCGGACGTGGCGCTCTACATGCAGCGCATGAGCTTCCTGTTGCGGCAGGGCCGCCCCGCCAACGATGTCGCCCTGTATCTGCCCACCGACGACGCCTGGGCCGGGTTTAGCCTGAGCGGAGGCCAGGGCCCGTCCATCAACCAGTCCATGGACCGTCTGCTCGGTCCCGACGTGATTGCGCAGATCCTGGATGCCGGCTACAACTTCGATTTCATCGACGATCTCGCCATCGCCAAAGGCGGCGTGCCGCACAAGATCCTCATCCTGCCGGGCGTGGAGCGGATCCCGCTGGCCACCCTGCGCAAATTGGACGAATGGGTTCGCAAGGGCGGCATCGTGATCGCCACGCGGCGCGCACCGTCGCTGGCTCCGGGCTTGCAGGAAGCCGAAACCGACACGCCCAAGATCCGCGAGCTGTCGCGCGCCATGTTCGAAGGCGAGAACGCCAAGCGGCTGGTGACCGACGAGAGCAAACTGGGCGAGGCGCTGCATGCCGCGCTGCCGCCGGATGTCGCCGGTGCCGACGCCGCAATCGGCGTGGTGCATCGCAAGCTGGACTTCGCCGACATCTACTTCCTGGCGAATACCGCCAACCACCCGGTTGCGTCGCAGGCCACCTTCCGCATCGAGGGCCTGGAAGGCGCGTGGTGGGATCCCATGACCGGAAAGGTCTCGAAGGCCGAGGGCGGCACGCACATCGCGCTGAATCTGGCGCCGTACGAATCGCGCGTGCTGGTGTTCTCGAAGGACCGCGTGCCGGCCACCCCGGCGCCCGCCGCCGCCGCTCCCGCTCCGGTTGACATTTCGGCTGGCTGGGCGCTGACCTTCGCGGGCTCGCCGGCCGTGAATCTGGATACGCTCAAATCCTGGACCGATCTCGACGGCCGCAAGTTCTTCTCCGGCCAGGGAACTTACCAGCGCACGGTAGTCGTGCCGCAGGCCATGCTCAGCTCCGGCCATTCCGTTTATCTCTCGCTGGGTGAAGGGACTGCGGTAGCGGCCACTGGCGGCCGCGGCGGCAGCGGCATGCGCGCCATGCTGGAAGGCCCGGTGCATGAAGCCGCCGTGGTTTCCGTGAACGGCAAACGCGCCGGCGCCGTGTGGTGCGCGCCTTACGAAGTGGACGTGACCGGCCTGCTGCACGCGGGCGACAATCAGGTGAGCATCGTGGTGGCCAACGTGGCCGTCAACGAACTCGCCAAGGACCCGCCGCCCAACTACAGAGTGCTCTACAAGGATCTGATCGCCAAGTTCGGCGACCGGTTCCAGCCGCAGGACATGACGAACTTGCAGCCGGTGGAATCGGGGCTGTTGGGGCCGATCCGTCTGGTAGCGCGGTAGTGCGATGCCGTAGGGTGCATGGAAGCACCGACGGGTGAATTCCGGCGCCTCCTCGGGCGCGGGACATCGCGGATTGGCCGGTCAAGCGCGGCCGGGAAGCCGACTTGCGGGCGCTGTGTGGGGCAGGTTGTCAACCTGCGGCGGGCTGGCAGCCCGCCAGTTCGCATTGGCAAACGCTCGCAAGAGGCGGATAGCGGGCGCTCCCCGGGGCGAGGCCGCAAGCTGAAAGCCCGCCCCTCTGGGGCGCGGCGAGCCATTCGCGCACGTGCGCTCGGACTCGCGCGGTTATGCGGGTGAATCGCCTCCACGCCAACTTCCGCGCCGCGCAGCCGCGCCCCCGGGGTGCTTGACCGTTCTGGGGGACACGCCGAACCGAGAGACATCGCCGTGGGGCAAACCGGCGGCAGACAGCGAGTTTCTGGCTGTCCGCGCCGGACACCCGAGTCCTCCGAAACGGTGCGGGATCATGCGGCGGTCCCGGCGCGGGTGACAGCTCCGGATCTGGGATTCCGGTGCGCGAAGGACGCGGCTCACTGACGGCGCGTTTGCCTCAGCCGGTAGAACCGGCCGATCACCGCGTTTGATGGGAGCTGCCGGATTTCGGGGATGTCGGAGAAGTCGATTTCCGGGTCCGGCTTGGCGGCGAGCTTCCGAAGTTCCCTGCGTGTCTCCGCCGATAGCTTCGGCAAATTGGCTTTTCGTTTTGACTCGTTCACGGTGCGGCTGTACGTACAGCACGGTACAGATAACCCAGGATAGCCGATGGCGGGGGCTTGTGTGTAACTACAAAAAGAGTTACATTCGGAAGTGAACAGGAAACGCGCGTCATCTCCACGAGGAACGGAAACCGCCGTGAGCAAGAAACCCATCAAGAGCGACTTGGCACGGATCGACCGGATGCGCGATGCCGATATCGATTATTCGGACATTCCGCCTCTCGACAAGACGTTCCTCAAGAAGGCCACGGCGGCGTGGCCGCCCGTGAAGCGGCAAGTGACGATTCGCCTCGACGCGGACGTGCTCGATTGGCTCAAGAGCCACGGCAGGGGCTACCAGACGCGCATCAACCGAATTCTGCGCGTCGTGATGGAGAGCCAGACGCCCGCCCGGCATGCTCACCGATAGGCTCGACCGGATGCTGGCAACACTGAGGGAATCAAGCTAGGGTATCCTCAGAGAAGGAGCGCAGATCATGGCGAATCTCGACTGGTCACAATGCCCTGCCGTGGAGAGCATCCCTGGCAAGGTCAGTGGCGCGTGGGTATTTCGGGGAACGCGGATGCCGGTTCAGACCGTATTCGAGAATCTCGAGGCCGGGATGTCCGTCGATGAGATCACTGAAGTTTTCGACGTGACGCCCGAGGAAGTAAGAGCCGTACTGCACTTTGCCAGCGAGAGCCTTGCAAAGGCACCCACCTTTGGCTGATGAGAATTCTGTTCGATAACGGAACGCCGAAGCCGATTGCCCGAAGTCTCGCCGGCCATGAGATCGCCCATGCGCGCCGGATTGGCTGGCAGCAGTTGAAGAACGGCGAACTGATCCAGCAGGCCGAGGAAGCCGGGTACGAAGTGCTACTAAGCACCGACAAGAACATCCGGCACCAGCAGAACCTCTCACGCCGGAAGATCGCGCTGGTTGTTCTCGGCAACCAGCAATGGCCGCTTGTGAAGTTGCACCTCGATAGAGTAGTCGCCGCCGTGAATGCCGCGACACCGGGCAGCTATACGGAAGTGGACATCCCTTTCGAGTAGACCCGCGGGCGGTGTCTCGCTTCGGTCGCCAGAGTTCTCGACCAGAGGTGCCAGCAGCACCGATCACGGTGAGGCGCGGCGTATCGGCGCAACAATAAGATCGGCGCCTGGCGCCGGAGACACGCCCCAGGTGGCAAGCGGAAGCGGCTCTGGGGCCCGGCTCAGCAGCATGACGGGGTGTTCTCAGAGAGAGAAGGAGCGCGGACGATGGCGAATCTCGATTGGTCGCAATGCCCCGCCGTGGAGAGCGTACCCGGCAAGGTCAGCGGCGCGTGGGTTTTCCGGGGAACGCGGTTGCCGGTTGCCACGGTCATCGAGAACCTTGAGGACTTGAGCGTCGAAGAGGTAATGGAACAGTTCGACGTGACGCGCGAACAGATCTCGGCCGTGCTCGAGTTTGTGGCGCAGAGCCTCAAGGGGCCGGCGCCGGAGCAGACCGCGAATGCCAAACGGAAGAGAGGTTTGAGCCCAGGCGCGACAGCTTAGCAGGATATGCTAGGAGAAGGAGAGCGGATCATGGCGATTCTCGATTGGTCGCAATGCCCCGCCGTGGAGAGCATCCCCGGCAAGCGTAGCGGCGCGTGGGTATTCCGGAATACCCGAACGCCCGTTTCCGTGGTGTTCGACAATTTGGAAGCGGGAGCGACTGTGGGCGAGGTGATGGACTGGTTTCACGTCACGCGGGAACAGATCGCGGCCGTACTGGAGTTTGTGTTGCAGAGCCTCAAGGGACCGGCGCCAGGACAAGACTCGGAGCCCGTCGGTGCTTGTTCTCTTTGACCACAGAACGCCACGGGGCCTCGCCGGAGCGCTCGCCGGCCACACGGTCGTCACTGCGAACGCACGGGGGTAGGGATAGGCTGATCAACGGCGCTTTGCTGAAGGCGGCTTAGGATGCCGCGGTCGATCTTCTACCTACCACGGACTAGAGACTCCGCTACCAGCAGAACTTCAAGGGCCGCAAAACCGCCATCGTGGTGTTGGCCGGTACGACGAAATGGTCGCGCGTCGGAAGGCACCGTGAACGCATAGCCGCGGTGGTGAACGTGGCCGCTTCGAAGACATGTTGGGGCGCGAGCGAAATGTTCCAACTCCCTAAATGCGGTTCAGGATCTCATCGTTGTACAGAAAAAGCAGTCGGTCCAGAACCCACCCCTCGATTCCAACTTCGCGGGCGACTCCCAGCAGAAACTGTTCGGCCTCGCCGTAGCCCTTGTAGCTACCAAACGGACGGCCAGCTTTCTGCAGAATCTTCTGTATCCGCAAGTCAATGGCTATCGAGTTCCGAAACTTCGGATGGTATCCGTCCATCATTATGTTCCTTGAATACTTTGGACCGATGCCCCGAAACTTACGGAGGAAGTCCATGATCCCTTCCCGGGTCGGGAGGGCGTCCAGATGCTCTTGCGCCTTCCGCGGTCCGCCCATGGTTTTCACAAGACGGAAGTTCTCCAGGAGAAATGGGACCTTCTGATCGACCCACCGAACTGTGGCCGCCTTGAGCGCACCACGGAGGCGTTCTTCAATCTCCATCTCGTCAAGTTTCTCTAAGGCCCCCCAGCGGACCAGTGCGTGGAGTTCCGGGTCTTCCAGTAATTTGATGCCGCGAACGCCGCCCAGCGTTGCAGCGCTTCGCAATAAGCCTTCCCAAATCCACTCGGGATCTTCGCCTGTCTTTCGCGCTCCTTCCATCACCTTTTCGATCTCGCTCCGATGTTGGCGATAAACTGCGCGAATCGCAGCCACCAGCGTCATCTTCGGTTGTAGCGCGGTTTTGTCGGGCATGCAGCAATCGCCTTTCGGCCCACGACAATATTCGGAGGGCGTCAGCTTCTCGAGGGCTCAAAAGGACGGCTGGTGGGCATCAGCCGCCTTATTACGCCGTCCAGGCCCTCACTGTGCTTGCCCAAGTGTACCAAAACGCGCCGCCGTGCCGCCAGCTCCCGCAACCCGTCTGATACGATAAAGAAACACCCTTGATCGATACTGTTCCAGACATACTGGCCCGTATTGTCGCCAGAAAACTCGAGGAAATCGGCCGCGCGGGCGCGCCGCACGAGGAATGGGAGCGGCGGGCCGAACTTGCCATGGCGACGCGGCGCGATTTCGCGGCGGCGCTGCGGGGGCGCGTTCCGGCGGTGATCGCGGAAATCAAACACGCCTCGCCCAGTAAGGGCGTGCTGGTGCGCGATTTCGACGCGGCGCGTATCGCGGCCGACTATCAGCGCGGCGGGGCGGCGGCGCTGAGCGTGCTCACCGACGAGGCCTTCTTCCAGGGCAGCCTCGCGGACCTGGAGACGGCGCGCGCGGCCACGCGGCTGCCGGCGTTGCGCAAGGATTTCACCATCGCGCGGTCGCAGATTGTCGAGGCGGCGGCGCACGGGGCCGACGCCATCCTGCTGATTGCCGCAATCCTCACCGAGCGCGAGATCCGCGAGTTTCGCGAGGCGGCGGCGCGGTTCGGCATGAGCGCGCTGGTGGAGGTGCACAACCGGCGCGAACTGGACGTGGCCGTGGCGGCGGGCGCCGAGATCGTCGGCGTGAACAACCGCGACCTGACCACGTTCGAGGTTACGCTAGAGACGTCGCTGCGCCTCGCCGAGCACATCCCGGCCCCGGCGGTGCGCGTCAGCGAAAGCGGCATTCGCACTGCCGCCGACGTGGCGAAATTGCGCGCGGCGGGATACACGGCGTTCCTGGTGGGCGAGCACCTCATGAGATCCGGCGACGCGGCGGCGGCCATCCGCGAACTGGTGGCGGCATGACCATCAAGATCTGCGGCATCACCAACCGGGAAGACGCCGAGGCCGCGGCGGCGGGCGGGGCGACGGCCATCGGCTTCAACTTCTATGCGCGCAGCCCGCGCTACATCGCGCCGGAGTGCGCGGCGGCGATTTGGCCGGCGGGCGTGCGGCGCGTGGGCGTGTTCGTTGGTGAGCGGCCGGAGCGCATCGCGGAGATCGCGCGCATCGCGGGTTTGGACGTGGCGCAACTGCACGGAGACGAGACTCCCGCGGATTACCCGGCGGCGCTCCCGGTGTGGAAGGCGGCGCGCGTGGACGAGCGGTTCGACTTTGCGGCTTACGCCGATTCGCCGGCCGAAGCGCTGCTGCTGGACGGGCCGGCGGCGGAACTGTACGGCGGCTCCGGGCGCGCCTTCGACTGGAAGCTGGCCGCGCGCGCGGGCAAGCGGATCGTGGTGGCCGGCGGGCTGGACGCATCCAATGTGGCGCGGGCCGTGGAGCTGGCGCGTCCCTGGGGCGTGGACGCGTGCTCGCGCATCGAAAGCCGGCCGGGCAAAAAGGACCTCGACAAAATGTACGCATTTCTGCAAGCGGCGCGGGCGGCGCTGGGCGTATGACTGCGCGGCCGCAACCGGACCAGGGCGGCCACTTCGGCCCATACGGCGGACGCTTCGTCCCCGAAGTGCTGATGGCGCCCATCGAGGAGCTCGAGAAGGCTTACCTGGAAGCTCGCGACGATCCGGCGTTCCAGGCCGAGCTGGCGGACTTGCTGCACCATTACGCCGGGCGGCCCACGCCGCTGTATTTCGCCCGCCGGTTGAGCGAGCGGCTGGGCGGCGCGCGCCTCTACTTCAAACGCGAAGACCTGCTGCACACCGGCGCGCACAAGATCAACAACAGCCTGGGACAGGCGCTGCTGGCGCGGCGCATGGGAAAACGGCGCATCGTCGCCGAGACCGGCGCGGGGCAGCACGGAGTGGCCACGGCCACCGTGTGCGCGCTGTTCGGCCTGGAGTGCGTGGTTTACATGGGCTCGGAAGACATGCGCCGGCAGCGGCTGAACGTCTTCCGCATGAGGTTGCTGGGCGCGCGGGTGGTGCCCGTCGCCAGCGGCAGCCGCACGCTGAAGGACGCCATCAGCGAGGCCATGCGCGACTGGGTGAGCAACGTCTCGGACACCTACTACCTGTTGGGATCGGCGCTGGGATCGCATCCCTACCCCATGATGGTGCGCGATTTTCAGAAGGTGATCGGCGAGGAAGCCCGGCGGCAGATGCTGGAAATGGAAGGCCGCCTGCCGGACGCGGTGTTCGCCTGCGTGGGCGGCGGAAGCAACGCCATCGGCATCTTCCACGCGTTTCTGCAGGACCGCGCGGTGGAACTGGTGGGCGTCGAAGGCGGCGGACTCGGCTCGGGCACCGGCGAGCACGCGGCGCGGTTTCGAGGGGGCGCGCCGGGCGTGTTGCAGGGCGCCTACAGCTACGTGCTGCAGGACGAGCACGGGCAGATCGCCGCGACGCATTCCGTGTCGGCGGGCTTGGACTACGCCATGATCGGCCCGGAACACGCCTTGCTGCACGACGAGGGCCGGGCCGAGTACGTGGCTGCGTCGGATTCGGAAGCGCTGGACGCCGCCGTGCTGCTGGCGCGGACCGAGGGGCTGATCCCGGCCCTCGAATCGGCCCACGCCGTGGTCGAGGCGGTGCGGCGCGCGCCCGCGGCGAAAGACAAGCTGTTCCTGGTGAACCTGTCGGGGCGCGGCGACAAGGACGTCGACATCTACCGCGAGAACCTGCCGGAACTGGACCAGCCGGATCGGGACAAGCCATGACGCGCATCGGGCGGCTGTTCGAAGATCTGAAACGCGGCGGGCGCAAAGGGCTGATCGCCTATCTGACGGCGGGAGATCCCACGCCCGGGCGCACGCCGGCGCTGGTCGAGGCGCTCGAGCGCGGCGGGGCCGACCTCATCGAACTGGGCGTTCCGTTTTCCGACCCCATCGCCGACGGGCCGGTGATTCAGCGCGCGGGCGAACGCGCTCTGCGGGCCGGGACAACCCTGGCCGGAGTGCTGGGGATGGCCGCGAGCATTCGCCAGCGTTCCCAGGTTCCGCTGCTGCTGTTCACCTACCTCAACCCGGTGGTAAGATACGGCCTGGACCGCCTGGCGAAGGACGCGGCTGCCGCGGGCATCGATGGCTGCCTGTTGACGGATGCCTCGGTCGAGGAAGCCGGCGAGTACGCGGACGCGATGCACCGGTACGGGCTGGACACCGTGTTTCTGGCCGCGCCCACCAGCACGGAGCGGCGCCTGCGCCTGGTGGCGCGGTACTCCACCGGATTCGCGTACCTGGTATCGCGCACCGGCGTGACGGGCGAACGGGCAACGCTTTCGGATGCGGCCGCTCCGTTGGTGCGCGCCATGCGCGCCATCACGGACTTGCCGCTGGCGTTGGGATTCGGCATCTCGCGGCCCGATCAGGTGGGCGAGGCCGGCCAACTGGTGGAGGCGGTGGTGGTGGGCAGCGCGTTCGTGCGTCTGATCGAACGCCGCGCCACGGCGGAAGCGCTCGAGGCGGAGCTGGAGGCTTTCACCCGCCAGCTCAAGGGAGGCTTTGCAGAGGCTCGATGAATCGGGACGAAGCGCAGGAGAAGCTGGAAGAATACCGGGTGCTGATCGACGTTGTGGACCGGCGCATCGTGGAGCTGTTGAACGAGCGCACGCGCGTGGTGGAAGAAATCGGCCGCGTGAAGCGCGAGGCGCACTTGCCCATCTACGAGCCCAAGCGCGAAGACCTGGTCTTCGCCAACATCGCGGCGGCGAACCACGGCCCCATCTCGGCGGCTGGGCTGCGGAGCATCTTCGACCGCATCATCGACGAAATGCGCTCCATTCAACGCGTGCGGATGTCCGCCGGGGGAGACGAAAAATGATCGTGGTCATGCAGCAGGGCGCGACCGAGGAACAGCTCGAGGCGGTCATCGAGCGCATGGTGGAGGCCGGCTTCGACGTGCACCGCTCGACCGGCACGGTGCACACGGTCCTGGGCGGCGTGGGCGGCAAGGGCGATGTCGACCTGGGGATGTTCGAGGTGATGGATGGCGTCGAGGAAGCGCACCGCATCACCTCCCCGTACAAGCTGGCCAGCCGCGGCTTCCGGCCGGGCGGCACGGTGGTGCAGGTGGGCGGCGTTTCGTTCGGCGGCGGGCGCGTGGTGGTGATGGCGGGGCCCGGCTCGGTGGAAAGCCGCGAGCAGATCGAGCGCTCGGCCGAAATCGTCGCCACGGCCGGCGCACCCATCATCCGTGCCGGGGCCTTCAAGCCGCAAACTTCGCCGCACGGCTTCCAGGGCATGGAGGAAGAGGGCTTGCGCCTGCTGCGCGAAGCGGCCAGCCGCCACGGCCTGCTGGTGGTGAGCGAAGCGATGGACCGCAGCCAGGTTGCGCTGGTGGCGCAGTACGCGGACATTTTGCAGGTGGGCGCGCGGAACATGGAGAACGTCGCCCTCCTGCGCGAGCTCGGCAAGCTGCGCCGGCCGGTGTTGTTGAAGCGCGGCGTCTCGGCCACCATCGAAGAGCTGCTGCTGGCTGCGGAGTTCATCCTCTCCGGCGGCAACTACGACGTGATCCTGTGCGAGCGGGGCATCCGGACCTTCGAAACCTATACCCGCAATACCTTGGACATCTCGGCGATCCCGGTGGTGAAGAAACTGTCGCACCTGCCGATTGTCGCGGACCCGTCGCAGGGCACCGGCCGGCGCGACAAAGTGGCGCCCATGGCGCGCGCCGCGGTGGCCGCCGGCGCCGACGGGCTGCTGGTGGAAGTGCATCCGGATCCGGATCGCGCGCTGAGCGATGGCGCGCAATCGCTGCGGCCGGAGCAGTTCGACGAGTTGATGCGCCAGTTGCGCGCGATTGCGCCGGCTGTGGGGAGAAGCGTGTGACAGGGTTTTGTGGGGCAGGTTTTCAACCTTCGGCGGGTTTTCAACCCGCCTGCCGGCATTTGCACGGAGCCATCTCCGCCGATGGGCGGACTGCGCTAGCCAGGCCGATTAACAATCGGCCGCAGGATGCCATCCTGCCCCACAAGGCGCGCGGAACGGGCGGGGCCGCATGAAGACACTGGCGATTGTCGGGACCGGCTTGATCGGCGCGTCGTTCGGGCTGGCGGTGCGTAAGGCGGGGTTCGCGGGGCCGATCCTGGGAGTCAGCTCGCCGGGCGCGCTGGCGGAGGCGGAGGCGGCGGGCGCCATCGATCGCGGGGCCAGCCTGGCCGAGGCCGCCGCCCAGGCGGACCTGGTTTTCCTGGCGCAGCCCATCGGCCGCATCCTCGACACCCTCGGGCGCCTGGATCCGCTGGCGCGGCCGGATGCCCTCATCACCGACGCCGGCAGCACCAAGTGCCGGATCGCGGACCTGGCCCTCCAGACCGTTACGCGGTGCCAGTTCCTGGGTGGGCATCCCATGGCCGGCAAGGAGAAGCGCGGCGCCCAGGCGGCCGACGCGGACCTCTTCCAGGGGTGTACCTGGGTGCTGACGCCGTCGGAGCCGGCGGCCATGGCGACCTCTCAGGCGGCCGGTCTGGTGGCATGGATTCGCCGCATCGGCGGCAAGCCGCTGGTGATGGACCCCGAGGAGCATGATCGGGTGGTGGCCTTCACTTCCCACCTGGCGCAGTTGGCGTCCACGGCTCTGGCGGCCACCGTGGCCGGGAACCTCGATCCGCCCGAGCGCCTGGCAGTGGCCGGTTCGGGGCTCCGGGACATGGCGCGCCTGGCCCTCAGCTCCTACGAACTGTGGCGCGATATCGTGGCGACCAATACCGACGCCATCGACCGGGCGCTGGGCCTGTACATCCAGGAACTCGAACACTTGCGGGAGAACCTGCGGACCAGGCAACTCGAGGAAGAGTTCCACAAGGCGGCGGAACTGGCGGCGAAGTTGCGCATCGGCCGGGTCGCGCCCGCGCCTTCGCCGCGGATTTAGGATAAACTACGCATGAGGCTAACCACGTTAGGTGTTCCGCAAGGCCGGCACGTTGCCGGCTATCGGGGAGCTCGTGGCACACGAGGCGCGGTGGACCATCCGGTCACCGCACCGACAGCCGAGTTTAAGGAATCTCAAATGGAACAAAAACTGAAGATCGCCGTGTTCATCGATTTCGACAATATCGAAATCGGCGTCAAAAGCACGCTGCACCGTGAATTCGACGTTGCCGCGGTGCTGGACGCGCTGAAGGAACGCGGCGAGATCGTAACCAAGTTCGCCTACGCGAACTGGGGCAGGCAGGAATCCGCCACACGGGCGCTTTCCGAACACGCCGTGCAGATGGTGCAGCGGGATCCATCGCCGCGCGGAGACAAAAACGGAGCGGACATCAACCTGGCGCTGGATGCGCTCGAGATGGCCTTCACGCACGATCACATCAACGCTTTCGCCATTGTCAGCGGCGACAGCGATTTCATCGCGCTGGTGAACAAGCTCAAACAGTACGACAAACGCATCTTCGTGGTGGGCGGGCGGGCCTTCACCAGCACGATCCTGCAGAAGAACTGCCACGAATTCGTGGCCTACGAATCGATGATCGACGACACGCGTCCACGCTCTTCCCACAAGGAGCAGCAGCAGGCGCAGTCGCAACCCCAACCACATGGCGACCGTCCGCCGCAGCAACAGCCACAGCAACAGCAACAGCCACAGCAGGGGCAGCAGCGTCCGCCGCACAAACGGGTGGCGCTCGATCTGGCCCAGGCCATGCCGCTGGTGGAGCGCGCGCTGGGCGTGCTCGAGCGCCGCGAGGTGCGCCCGCAGCTCGGCCTGCTGAAATCCACCATGCTCCAACTGGATTCCACCTTCAACGAGAAGGCCTACGGCGCCAGCTCGTTCACCGATTTCGTCGAGAAGCTGCAGAAGGCGGACTACGTCGAGGTTACCGGCGGCGAAGGCCGCTACATGATCCGCATGAAGGGCGGCGCCGTGCCGGAGAAGCCGGGGGCCAAGCCGGAACAGGCCATCCCGCTGCTGCGCGACGTGCTCGAGACGCACCGCATGGAAGTGGACAGCGGATCGCTGGCCGACGAGCTGGCCGATTGGGTCCACCAGGAACAGCCCAACTTCGACTGGCGGGAGTACGGATTCCAGGAGTTCAGCGAGTTGCTGAACTATGCCCAGGATAAAGGGCTGGTGCGAATCCAGGCGGACGAAGAGAAGGGCCTGACGGTATTCCTGGGCGCCGAGTTTCACCCGCCGGCTCCGCCCCCCGAGCCGGAACTGGTGGCGCCCGTGGAGGAGGAGGAAGTGGACGAGCCGCAGCCCATCGTGCCCGGCCAGCCCACCGCGACCGGCGAGATCCCCGAGCCCCTGCCTCCGCCCAAGGTGCAGCGGCGTCCGCGGGCTCCACGCAAGCAATCGGGCGACGGAGTGGCCAAGAAGCGCGTCTCCAGGCCGCGTAAAAAGCCCGTCGTTTGAGTCACTTAGGTGCGGGCAGGCGGGGATCTTCGGAACCCCCTGCCCGCCCCCGCGGCACACGGATTTTTCCTCCCGTGTCCGTTTCCTTCCCCAGGCTGTACAGTAAAAACCATTGAATCAATAGCTTGCAGCGAACCCTCGCGGATTTCGAGCGGGCCAGAAGTGCGTTCACACCAATTTCCGGTTTTTCTTTTCAACAGAATCAGTAACTTGCGCGCTTCGAGGCGGTTCTCGCGGCAGCCCGGCTGCTAGCGTGGGGTCAGAGAAAAGGCCTTGACAAGAAGGCCCGACTATCCGATGAAGACGGTCCAAGGGGTTCTCCTGTGTGCCCTGCTGGCGGCTATGACGGCGCTGGCCGGGTACACCATCCTGCTGGTGCGCACGGCTACCGCTGTTGTCGCAACCGTCCCCGTCCAGATCGATAGCACGCGAGTGGCCTTAGTTGCCCAGATTGATAGCACGCGCCGCGACCTGAATTTGCAGGTCACAGCGGCGCGGCAAGACGTGCTCGGTCGAACGGAACGGCAAGCGGCGGCCCTGCGGATGGATGTGATGGCGGAGGTGGCGGGTTTTCGTGAAACCGCCGACCGGCGTCTGGGCGACTCCCTGGCGCGCGCCGACCGGGCCCTCGGGACGGTCGACGCGCTACGCCAGGATCTGAAGCCTACCCTGGAACATTCGGCGGCGATTACGGCGCAGGTCGATGACGCCATGCCGCTGTTCCTCGATTGCGACCACAATCCCGATTGCGTCTTCAACCGGTACGTCGGGGCTTCCCGCGGCATCGAGCGCGCGGCCTTGAATTTCGGTAAGGCGTCCACGGATGTCAGCACGGCTCTCCCTGGGGCGATTGCGACGTGGCAATCGATTGGCGCAAACGCCAACGAGATCGCCACCAACGTGAACCAGTTAACCAAACCCAAGTGGTATGACCGGCTGATCGGCTACGGGCTTAACGGTGTGGTCATCTACCGGAATTTGAATCCCGCGAGCTTGACCGTGAGGGGAGCGCAGATCCTTTCTTCGCGGCCATGAGAAGTGCCCGGCATGCCGGGCGGAAAGAGAAGAGAACGAATATGAACCTGATTACCACCACAGACCACGCTTTCGCTTCGGCGGCCAAGGACATCGTCGCCGCGTCGAAAGTCATCCAATCCAGCGTCCTTCCCGTGCTGACCAAGGCCGCCACGCAGGCATCCACCATCGAAGCCGTAACGGGGCTCGTCAGCCCGGCCGCCGTGAACATCGAACGCGTCGCGTTCGCCCTGTTGGGCGTCATTATCAAAGCCATCACCGACGGCGGCCAGGCCATTGTGGCCGGCGGACTCAACGTGCAACTGGACGCCGCGTTGGTTGCCGACATCAAGGCCATCTTGCCCACGGTAAAAACCCAGGCCGCGCAGTTGATGCCGGCGGCCAAGTAACAAGGAGGAGACCGTGCACTTCGATTTCGCTACGCTTTTTACCGGCGGCATAGGGGCGCTTCTGCTCTCGGCGGCGGCGCGCGCCCTTCCCGAACCGGCCGCGGCGGGGAATCCGTTCTATGCGTGGGTCTACCGCTTCGCGCATCTCCTGCTGGCAAACTTCGATAAGGTGAACTGGCGCGATGAGAGTCAGCCCAGCGGGAATTGACCTGATCAAGGGCTTCGAGTCGCTGCGGCTCGAAGCCTATCGCTGTCCGGCCGGGGTGTGGACCATCGGATGGGGCCACACCCGCGGCGTGCAGCCCGGGATGCGCATCTCCCCGGATCGCGCCGCCGAACTGCTGGCGGAGGACATCGCGGAAGTCGAGCGCGATCTGCCATCGGCCGTCCACGTGGATTTGACCCAGGGCCAATGGGACGCCCTGGTGTCGCTGTGCTTCAACCTCCGCGGCGGAGCGTTGCGGCTCCCCCAGACGTGCCCCCACCTGGTGGCCAGCCTCAATGCCAGGGATTTCGCGGGCGCCGCCCCGCAGTTTCTGAACGTCAACCATGCCGCTGGCGGAGCGGTTCTGCCCGGCCTCACGCGCCGGCGCGAGGCGGAAGTCAAGCTGTTTCTGGCGTAGGCGCGCTCCGCACGGAACCGCGACTGTCAAGGAGCGGCCCGAGCGGCCTGGACGCGCCGCGGCATGCCGGGTCCCCGCCACGCCTGTCGCGCCCCCGGAAAAGAGGTTCCTAGGATCGAAGCGTCCGGTGGGGCCCGGACTCTTCGCCTGCCGTGCGCTTGGCGCGCGCGCGGCAACCACAGCCGAGGAGTCCGGCGCGGCGGCTGGACTCCCCGGCTTGCGTGCCGTCCCCAACCCCTATAATTGACGTAATGCCCACCGCCGAACAGGCGCAGGCGCGCCTCGCCGATATTCCCGGCCTGGCGCTTTCCGTGCGCGTCCCGCTCTCCCGCTACACGCGATTCGCCATCGGCGGCGTTGCGGATCTGTATGCCGAAACCACCAGCGAAAATGCCTTCGTAGCCGCCAGGGCTGCGGCGCGCGAAACCGCCATCGCCGTCGCGGTGATCGGCGATGGCACCAACCTGATCGTTTCCGACGACGGCTTTCGCGGTCTGGTGCTGCGCTACCGCGCCGGCCGGATCCGGTCCGAGGGAAACCGCGTGTCGGTGGACGCCGGCGCGAGTCTCGAGGCGCTGGTGGATTTCACCCTGCAGCGCGGACTCGCGGGGGTGGAAACGCTGGCGGGGATTCCCGGTTCGGTGGGCGGGGCGGTTTACGGCAACGCCGGCGCGTATGGACATTCGATTTCCGAGCGCATCGCGAGCGTCCGCCTCTTCGATGGCGGCCAGGTTCGCACCCTCGCCGGCCGGGAGTGCCGGTTTCAATATCGCGAGAGCCTCTTCAAGAGCCACAAGGAGTGGACCATCTTCTCCGCCGAATTGCGCCTCGACCCGGCCGACCCCGCCGCGCTCCGCCGCACCGCCGCCGGAATTGTCGAGACCCGCAGCCGGAAATTCCCATCCACGCTGAAATGCGCCGGCAGTATTTTCAAGAACCTGCTGATCGAGGACCTCCCCGCCGGCCTGGCCTCGCAGGTGCCGGCTTCCGCCGTGCGCGAAGGCAAGGTCCCGGCCGCCTGGTTCCTCGAACAGGTGGGCGCCAAGGGCGCGCACCGCGGCGCGATACGCGTGGCCGAGTACCACGCCAACCTCATCTACAACGCCGGCGGCGGTACGGCCGCCGATCTCCGCGCGCTCATCGGCGAGTTGCAGGCGCGCGTCCGCGAGCGGTTCGCGTTGGAGCTGGAAGAAGAGGTGCAGTACATGGGGCGGTTCGGGTAGGCCGGTGCCCCGGATCTGTTCTCGCGCTCGCAGTTCAGGACTCGAACCCCGCACCCATGTAAGATGGCTGCAATATGGTTCGCCGATCGACGCCGGATTCAGAACGGTCGTATCGCCCACCGCGTGGCGCGTTTCTTCCTGAACCCCGCGCTGGATCGCGTCGAGAGGGCCGAGGTACTCGAGCGCGGCAACCCGTTGTTCGACATTCCGGCCACTGGAGCCGTCGCCGGAAACACGTTCTACTTCATCGCCAACAGCCAGCTCCACAATTACGGCGCCAAGGGGATCGTCGATCGCGCGAAGCTGCGCCCCATCTCGATCCTCAAACTGAAGCTGTAAGGCGGCCCGGGAACCCGGCGTCCCAGCCTGGGCGCGTTTCGAACTCGGGTGCGGAGGGGTACACTCGAATCTGACGGGTACCACGAAAGACCGGCCTCCAGTGACACGCGAGCCTCGATTGATCGATGTCGATGCGGCGAACTTCGACACGCTTCCGTGCTGCGGGATCAAGAGCCCCGCTCATCCGGGCCGCCGGCAGAAGCACTGCTGGCTGCAAGCGAACGCCGAGTTCGGCCTGCGGGCGAAGACGCTGCTTGCCCCGGACGGGCAACCGAGCGGCTACATCGAGTACCTTCCGGGCGAGTTCGCATGGCGCGGCGTTGAAGCCGGCGGCTACATGTTCATCCACTGCGTTTGGGTTTTCTCCAAGCGGCATCGGCGAAAAGGCTGGGGGAGCGTCATGATCGAAGCCTGCCTGGACGATGCCAGAAAGGCCGGCATGCGCGGCGCAGCCGTAATGGTCCGGGACGGTCCGTGGCTGGCCGGCCGCCGCCTGTTTCTGGCAAACGGCTTCGAACCCGTGGATACCGCGCCGCCGGACTACCAACTGCTGGTCCGGAAGTTCGATCATGGCGCCGCCAACCCGGCTTTCAAAAAGGACTGGGACCGGAAACTCGGGCAGTACGGCCGGGGCCTGACCATCATTCGCTCGAGCCAGTGTCCGCACATCGCGAAATTCGCGGCTGAAATCGCCGAGGCGGCGGAGAACGAGTACCATATCAGGCCCACGGTGGTCGATCTCGAGTCGTGGAGCGATGCCCGGAATGCGCCAACCCCTTACGCGGTTTTTGCCCTGATCTACGACGGCCGCCTGCTGGCGGATCACCAGATCAGCCGCACCCGTTTCCGCAACATCATGAACAAGTGCGTAACGTAGCCGTTCGTCAGGGGGCCGGGGCGGCGATCCCGATGCGCTCCGGGAATGGGGCGATTCCGAATCGCGTGCCCCTCGGCATACCCGGCAGCCACCACGGCGATCGCCGGGGCCACGGTGTCGCCTTGGTGGCCGGAATCCCCACATCCGCCGCGGGCGAGTTGCCTGTTCGCAACATTGCGAATAGGCTGGAATCGGAGTGCCCAAGACCGGAGCCGTCCTCTACCGGGAAGTGGACGGAACGTGCCCGTTCGTGGATCGGTTCGATGAACTGCCGGCGAAGATACGGAAGCGGTTTGAAGCGAACCCGTCCAGGCACGCTTACGAGGAGGTTTGACATGACCAGGCGAACGAAACCCGCCATCGACGCCGTGGAGATTCTTCACCGCCGGTTCTATGGCGGCGTGCCTCACTCAGACTCAGCTTGCCAGGGTCGTTGGCACTACTGCATCGGTCATCTGCCGCCTTGAGGATGCCGGCTACGAAGGCCACTCCCTGGCAATGCTGCGCAAGATCGGCGGAGCTTTGAATCGGCGGGTCGAGGTCCGGTTTGTGCCGATTCGTCGGCCGGCATAGAACAGCCGGGCCGAGAGACTGGCAGCCACGGGTGCCATCGTCACCAGGCGAGCGTGGATAGTCGGCGAATTCGGCTTCCCGTCGTGGACACGATTCGAACTTTTGCGGCGTAAAACGGGGTCCGGTCGAACCAGTTCAATTCCTTTCAGGCCAATGGCGTACACGCAAAACTGGCACTCTCATCCAGACTGGGTGCCCAGCCGAGATCAGTCTCGAACAACGTGAGAACGGGCATCTTCGAGCGACGGCCTGTCGGAGCATTGGCGGGCCGGTTAAGGGGTAGGACATGCGCCGGGGTTTGCGCCCACGAGCTATCCTCTTTGCAGGAGGACGTGCGAGTGCGGACAGTCTGGATTCTTGGAGCCGGCGCTTCGAAGGCAGCCTACTGCGGCATGCCGCTCGTGAAGGACTTCATGGAGGAAGCGCTCCACCGTTTGCGTCTCTCGGGGAACCAGGGGAGCAGGCTTCTGAAATTCATTCGCGACACCTACGGGTATGAGGAGCTAAAGAACGTAAACGTTGAAGAGCTCCTGACATTCGCTTGGTGCGATGTGTCCCATTTGGAAAGCCAGCGCGATTCTCCGCTCCCAGAGCCAGAACAATTGCGCCTGCATCACGCTCGGAATGCCCTCCGAAAAGTAGAGGCTCTGATTATCGCAGTGCTGTTCCAGGCGCAGCGGGAGTGTATACAGATAGGCGATCGGGTCCACGACGCCCTCGCCGAGAGGGTTGATAAGACCCAAGACACAGTAATCAGCTACAACTACGACCTCTTGGTTGATCGTGCGCTCTGGAAGGTCAAAAAGGCATCCTCGGATGACTATGGTGTTGTGTTCGACGGCTCGGTCAATGGAGAAACAGGCCCTTCGGTTCGCGGAGATTACATACGCGAACCGAAGATCCAGCCGGGCTGTCAGGACGCGAGGGAGGGTGTGCCCGTCCTGAAGCTACACGGCTCATTGAACTGGCTTGGCCTCGCACACGCCAACCTCTTCAAGCGAGACCCTGAGGTTTTCTATCTGCCCGAGGCCATAAATATTCCAGTCGGACCAGATTTCTGGTGGAATGGCTTCGGCAGCTTGCGGGCCGCCAACGGTAAGAATGACATTTCACAGTCAGGACGCCTTCGACCGATCATTGTTCCTCCGACGTTTGCCAAGGATGCCTTGAGGGGAAGCCCCATGGGGAAGCTCTGGCCGAAGGCGAAAGAGGCTCTTGAGAAGTGCGCCCGCGTAGTGATCATCGGACTGTCCTTGCGGGAAGCCGACTACCAGACACGATGGCTGCTTCGCACTGCGCTCGCTGCCGCTCGCCCGCGCGACATCGAGATCGATGTGGTGAACCCGAGCTCTGAAGATCGGAATCGCCTCCGCGGGTTTTTCCTGGGTTTGGGCAGGGTTGTTCCATACGAGTGCATCGACAAGTTTCTCGACGGACGGCCGACGACATAGGCGCGCGTTGCCGGTACCGCGCAACTCTTGTGGATGCCGAGCATGCCCGGACACTTGCCGGCTGGATACACTGCCCCGCTTCGCGGGAATCGTATAGACTGAATGCAGGAAGACCCATGAGCAGGGAATTCGTTGAACGCCGGAATGAGAGCTTTTATTTAATCGGAAGTCGTGTGCCATTAGCCCACGTTGTGCGGGAATTTCAGCGCGGGGAATCCCCGGAGGCCATTCGGTCACACTATCCGGCACTGAGCTTGGAGCAGGTTTACGGAGCGATCACCTTCTATCTGGGAAGTCAGAAAGATGTGGAAGCGGACATCGCGGAACGTGAGCGCGAAGAGGATGCTTTCACTACAGCCCATCCAACGCCCCCCGAAGTCAGGATGACGTTCGAGCGTATGCAGCAGAGCGTCTCGCGGCGAGGCTGACGGATGGTCCGTTTCCTGGCGGACGCCAGTCTCCACGATGCGATTGTCACGGGGTGCCTCCGCCGTGAACCGGCAATCGATTTTCTTTCGGCCCATGAGGCCAGGCTGGAAGGAGTTCCTGATCCCAATGTGCTTGCCTTCGCCACGAAGGAGAATCGAATTCTTGTCACTTCCGATCTCAGGACGATGCCCCGCCACTTCGGCGACTTCCTTGAGGCGAACGGCCGGTGTGCGGGCGTCTTTCTCGTCAAACAGAGAGCGGCCCTGGCGGATGTCATTGAGGTTCTCGTGCTGGTGTGGGCCGCTTCGGCCGCAGACGAATGGAACAATCGGATTGTGGAGATTCCTCAGCCGTAAACCAAGGGCCGCTGGCCCCGCAGCTTCGAGTTCGAATCCCGTCTGGGGTTTTGAAATTTGGCTCCCCTCCCCGGACCCGAACCTTGGACCCTCGACGAGTCTGCCCGACAACGCAACTTGAATCATCCCTCGTTCTCTCGGGCGTCTTGGGATGCTTCGGCGCGCCACGTCGGGCTTCCCCCATCGCCGGAGAGACGGGCGGACTCCGTGAGACGCGTCCGGGTTCATGCCGCACGAAGCGCACGGAGCAGGCGGCCCACGGGTTCCGCTGCTTCCCGCGGCGGGCCATTGCCGGAGTTCCCCGGGTCCTCCGCGGCGTGCCAAACCGCCCACCAAGCCGCCCGCCGTGCCCGCCAAGTGCTATAACAGAATCGGAATCGATAATATTCACCGGCGGGGGCGAACGTTGCCTACGGAAAGAAAATCCGGCACCACTCGCCGCGGCCTCCTGCGCGCCTGTCTGGCCGGTGCGCTCGCCCGCCCCGCTCCCGCCCAGGCCAAATCCACGGTCGTCATCGCCCGCGACCCCGATAACGCCATCGATTCCGCCCGCCTGCTGCGCCTCCTCGACCGCGCCGTGCAGGGCGCGTGCGGCGGCGATTCGCCGCTCGAGGCGTGGAAGAGAATCGTCAAGCCCGGCGAGGTGGTGGGCCTGAAGGTGAACTGCCTCGCCGGCCGCGGCTCGGCTTCCACCAGTCCCGTGCTCGTCGAAGCCGTCTGCGAACGGCTGCAACAGGCCGGAATCCGCCCCGGCGATCTGGTGGTCTGGGACCGTCTCGATTCCGACCTGGAAAGCGCCGGCTTTCGCCCGTCCACCCACTCCGGCCGCATTCGCTATATCGGCAACGACCAGGCCGGCTACGAAAGCGATCTGGCCACTTTCGGCGAAGCCGGCAGTCTCCTCTCCACCACCCTCACCCGCACCTGCGACGCCGTCATCGGTCTGCCCGTGCTCAAGGATCATGGCATCGCCGGCGTTACCATGGCCCTGAAGAATTTTTTTGGCGCCGTGCACAACCCCAATAAGTATCATTCCAACGCGGGCGACCCGTACGTGGCCGATGTCTACATGCTGCCGCCCATCCGCCGCAAGGTCCGGCTGCACATCTGCGACGCCCTGGCGCCGCAGTACGAAGGCGGACCTTCCTTTATGCCCCACTGGTCCTGGCCGTTTCACGGGCTGATCGCCTCGCGCGACCCGGTGGCCCTGGATTACACGGGCTGGCAAATCATCGAACGGAAACGCGCCGACAAGGGCGTGCCCTCGCTACGCGCCGCTCGCCGCGAACCGGTGTACATCGCCCGGGCCGCCGACGCCCGGCACCGGCTCGGAACCAACGATCCGGGCCTGATCGACAGGATGGAGATCTAATCGCATGGATCGCCGGGAGGCACTCAAAACCATGGTCACACTTCCGTTGCTTACCGCGGCCGGCGCGGGCGCCGCCGCGGGAGCGCCCGCCGCCGAGGACGCCCGCTTCGTCGTCGAGGCCCGCTTCTACGAGAAGATGCCGGCCAAACGGATCCGCTGCAAACTGTGCCCGCGCGAATGCGTCATCGACGACCACGAGCGCGGCTACTGCGGCGTGCGCGAAAACCGCGGCGGCACGTACTATTCGCTGGTCTATGCGCGGGTCTGCAGCGCCCACGTGGACCCCATCGAGAAGAAGCCGCTGTTCCACTTTGCGCCCGGCTCGTTGGCCTTTTCCATAGCCACCGCCGGCTGCAACGTCAACTGCAAAATGTGCCAGAACTGGGAGATCTCGCAGGCCCGGCCCGAGCAGTTGGACAGCACCTGCATCCCGCCCCAGAAGCTGGCCGCCCTGGCCCGCGAGTCGCACTCCGTCTCGATCGCCTACACCTACAGCGAGCCGGTGGTCTTCTGCGAATATGTCCTGGACGCCGCCGATGCCGGCCGCGCCGCCGGCGTGCGTAGCGTGGTCGTCTCCGGCGGTTACATCCAGGACGAGCCCCTCAAGGAGATGTGCCGCCGCGTCGACGCCATTAAGATCGACCTCAAGGCGTTTTCGCAAAAGTTCTACCGCGAGATCGTCAACGGCGACCTTCCCAGCGTGCTGAAAACCCTGGCCGCCATCCGCAAGTACGGCGTCTGGAGCGAGATCGTCTACCTGGCGATTCCCACCTTGAACGATTCCGACGACGAGTTCAAGGGCCTGGTCCGCTGGGTGAAGACCGAGCTCGGTCCGGATGTCCCGCTGCACTTCACCAGGTTCCATCCCGACTACCTGTTGAAGAACCTGCCGCCTACCCCCGTGCCGACCCTCGAGCGCGCCAAGGCGATCGCCGACGCCGAAGGCCTCCACTATGTCTACATCGGAAACGTTCCCGGCCATCCCGCCGAGAACACTTACTGCCCCAAGTGCCGCCGCGTGTTGGTCGAGCGCGCCGGCTTCACCATCGCCGCATTGCATCTCGACCGGGGCAAGTGCCACTTTTGCCAGCAGCCCATTCCGGGTATGTGGGAGGGAATGCTACACCTATGAAAGCCCCGTCTCTGGCCGTCGTCGCGGCCGCTCTGTTAGTATTGGTGATTCTCTTGATCTATCCAAAGAATGTCAGCCGCGGCGCGGCGCCGAAAGTCAGGCCGCCCGCGGTGGCCGGGTCGTTCTACCCCGCCGACCCCAAGGAACTCGGGAGCATGGTGGACGATTTCCTGGCGCATGCCGCCCCCGCGCCCGTCCAGGACCTGGTGGCCATAGTGTCGCCGCACGCCGGCTACATCTACTCCGGGCCGGTGGCCGCGTATTCCTACGCCCTGCTCAAGGGCCGGAAGGTGGACCGCGTCGTCGTCATCGCCCCGTCTCACTACCAGGCCTTCGATTTCTCCTCGGTCTACGATGGCGATGCCTATTCCACTCCGCTCGGTACTCTCGAGGTGGACCGCGAGTTCGCCGCCAAACTCGCCGCCATGGACCCGTCCATCAAGCTCAGCGGCGTGGGCCACACGCCTACCCCGGACCGTCCCGAACACTCCGTCGAAGTCCAGTTGCCGTTCCTGCAGCGCACCCTGGGCGACGTCCGCATCGTGCCCATCGTCATGGGCGATCAGAGCTACGACAACTGCCGCGCCCTGGGACTGGCGCTGGCCAAGAGTATCCCCGGCACGCACACCCTGATCGTCGCCAGCAGCGATCTCTCGCACTACCACACCTACGACCAGGCGGTCGAGACCGATCGCAAGACCTTGACGGCCATCGGGGAGTGGGACTACCTGAGCATGTCGCGCAACTTCGAGATCGGCGTGTGGGAAGCCTGCGGCGGAGGTCCCATCATGGCCGCCATGATGGCCGCCGAAAGGCTGGGCGCCACCGAGGCGCGGGTGCTCCACTACGCCAACTCCGGCGACGCCACCGGCGATAAGAGCCGCGTGGTGGGTTACGGCGCCGTGGCCTTCTTGAAAGGGCCGCCCGATGCCGCCTCCCGCGAGAAGGCTTTCTCCCTGACCCAGTCCGAACAGGACGAGCTGATGGGGATCGCCCGCAAATCGGTCGAGACCGCCGTTCGCGACCGCAAGGTTTACGACGCTCCGGCGCCCCGGAGCGAGGCGCTGGCTCACGAGCGGGGAGCCTTCGTCACGCTCCATCTGCGCGGCGGCCTCCGCGGCTGCATCGGCTACGTCGCGCCCATCAAGCCGCTCTATCTCACGGTGCGCGACGTGGCCCGCGCCGCGGCGTTGAACGACCCCCGCTTCCGCCCCGTCACCGCCGGCGAGTTGGCCGGCCTGGAGTACGAAATCTCCGTCCTCTCGCCCATGCGCCGCGTCCTGGACGTCAAGGAAATCCAGGTGGGCCGCGACGGCCTGCTCATCCGCAAAGGCGGCCTCGAGGGCCTGCTTCTGCCCCAGGTCCCCACCGAGGAGCACTGGGACCGCAACACCTTCCTCCAGCAGGTCTGCTACAAGGCCATGCTGCCGGCTGGTTCGTGGAAGGACCCCGCCGCCGACCTCTTCCGCTTCACCGCGCTGGTCTTCGAAGAAAGGAAGACCGCGGCCGCTCTTCCAGAGACGACAGCATGGCCGTCAGACCCGCGGCCAGGCTCACCAGAGCCATCAGCAGCCCGGTTCTGAGGAAGCCGAACACCGGAATCAGGTAGACGCTGAACAGCAGCGCGCCCACGCACGACCCCGCCAGGTCGAGGGCATACAGCGTTCCCGCCCCGCGCCCCGGGCCGGCCGTGAAGAGGCGCGCCGCCAGGGAAAACTCGAACCCGCCCAGCGATCCCGCCACGAACGCCATCGACGGGAACCATAGCCGCGACGCCACCGGCATCCCGGCGCCGAGGCACACCACCGCCGTCACCGCCTGCACCCCCGCCAGCCGAAAACCCGGGGACAGACGGAACCGTCCCCAGGCGCTCCGCAGCCCCAGCGCGCTGCCCGCCGCCACCCCCGCCATGAATGCCGCAATCAGCAGCGCCAGTTCGGCATAGACGTATCCATAGGCCGCCTGGAAGCCCAGCAGCAGCAGGATCTCCAGCCCGATCGAGGCGAAGCCCGTCGCCAGCGTGCAAAACCCCGCGCCCGCCCTCCGCCGCCGTGGCTTGCCCGGCAGCAGCCGGCAGCCCGCCGCCCCTAACAGCGCGAGCGTGCCCGCCAAGCCTGCCGCCGTGCCAAAGCCGGTCTTCGCCAGCGCGCCAAACGCCCGGCGGTACCCCTGGTGGAACTGGCTGCTCCACAGCGCCACATCGAAGTAATACGCCACCGGACGGGAGTCGCGGTTCAGCGGCGTGCCGGGCAGCGGCCGGATCTGCGCTTCCAGGTCGCGCACCCGGTCCGGCGCCATGCGAAAGGGGATGTAATACTCGCGCACGTAGCTGGTCTTCAGGTGGCGCGCCCGCAGCCGCGCCAGCAATTCCTCGGGGCCCACTGCCAGCACCCCGCGCCGCCTGGCCGCGAAAAAATGAATGGTCTCGCCCGGCATCGCCACCACTTCCGGAAACACCGACCGCGCCGTCTTGTTCATGCATCGCAGCAACTCGGCCAGGTTCTCGGGGATATAGTTCTCCGATCCCGCTACCGCAAAGGACAGAATCCCCGTATCGGTCAGCCTGGCGGCGGCCTCCTGAAAGAACCCGGTGGTGAAGAAACGGTTCAACTGCGCGGTCTGCGGATCCGGCAGGTTCACGACGATGGCATCCCAGCTCCGGGTCGCGGTCCCGACGAACAGCCGCCCGTCGATGGCGTGCATGCGCACCCGCGGGTCGGCCGCGAGCGCCGTCCACTGGTTGGGGAAGAAGTCGCGGGCCATGTCCAGGACGGCCGGGTCGAGCTCGACGTAATCCAGCCGTTCCACCCCGGGGTGGCGCAGCGCCTCGGCCGCGCTGCCATTGAAGCCGCCGCCGATCAGCAGTACGCTGCGCGGCGCCGGGGCTTCCAGTAGCGCGTAGTCCACGGCTTCCTCGGCGGCCTCCGCATCGGGGACCGTGAACAGCCGCAGCCCGTTCTCGTAGCTGCTGCGTCCTCCCTCGGATTCCACCACCGCCAGGCTCCCGTAGACCGAGTTGCGCGTGGCCACCAGGTGGAATCCCGGCCACATCCGGCGGATGCTCCGGGCATCCCACCTGGCGAGCGTGCCCGAGAGCGCGCACCCTATCAGAATCAGCGGCGCCGCGGCCACCAGGAAGCCGCCGCGCCACCGCGCGCGCGCCGCAAACGCGCAAGCCGCCAGGCCGTTGGCGAGGCCCAGTCCCCAGGCGATTTCGATGGGGCTGAAACGGCGGATCAGCAGCAGCCCCGCCACCAGTCCCCCGGCCGCCGCGCCGATGGCCTCCCACAGATATGCCGACCCGGCCGCGCTGGCCTCCGGCCGGTCTCCGTAGAGTCTGCTGGCGGCCGGAAACAGCGCTCCCGAAAGCGCGCAGCACGCGCTCAGCGTGGCCAGCGAGATGAGGACCATGGAGCCCGGTCCGAAGCTCTCCCCGGGGACCGGATCGAGGGCCGTCCTGGCGGCGCGCACCGCCAGCACCGTCGCCGGCAGGGCCATGGCCAGCAGCGCCTCGATGGCCGCCACCACGCGGAGCGGATCGCCGCCAGGCGCCGCGAAGCTGCCCACCGCCGTCCAGAACAGCCAGGTTCCCAGCGCCAGGCCGATGGAGATCTCGTTCCCGCGGAACGCCACCATCAGCTCGCGCATCAGGACGATCTGCGCGCAAGCCGCGGTGAATCCGATCAGGAGAAGAGCCGCTCGAGCCCGGAAACCGCCGCCCACTCTTCCAGCATAAGGCCGCCGGCCGGCCGGCTGGCGGAGGCGCCCGAACCGGCGGTTCCAGGCGCGCCAGAGGGGTCGCCCCGGGCCAGCCCGCATTTCTCGCCAGCTTTCCGCCGCGGCGCGCGATGAGGCCGCGTCTACTTCGTTGCGCTTGCTCACCGTGCTCGACGTACCGTTCAAGTACGCCTCCGCGCGCCGAGCGGCGCGCGCCTCGTATCCACGGCCTTCTCGTGCGCCTCGCGACGAGACCTGGCGAGAAATGCGGGCTAGAAGGTTGCCACGATCCGGGTGCGCCGCCGTTCGACCGGACATCCGTACTTCTGCGCCACGGCGATGTGATTGAGTTTGGCCTGAGCGTGAGAGCGCGCGCACAGCGTGGCCATGCGAGTCCACTCGGCCAGTTCGCGCGCCTCGGCCAGCCGGCTGAGGCGCAGCGGACCGCGGCTCCGGTCGGCGCGGAATGTCTCCCCGTATTCCTCCCACAGCAGGCGGGCTTTGGGAAACTCGCCCGATGCCACGGCTTTGCGGATCCGTTGCGGGAGACTGGGGGTTTCGATCGATGTGCCGGGCATTGGGTTCATCCCAGGGTCAACGCTTCCTCGGAGATCTGCTCGGCCTGGAATAACTCGTTGATGCTGCTGTACTGCTGTTCCAAGTTCGATAGCAAGGCGTCGGCTTGGGCCATCTGATTGGTCAGGTTGGTGGTCATCTGAGTCACTTGATTCTGCTTGGTGGTGATGGTATTGCCGATGTCGGTGATTTGGCTTTGCAGATCGGTCTCGGCGTTCTTGACGATTCCCGTCGTCGGGTCCTCCAGACCGGTGAGGGCGTTGGTGGCCATTTGCAGGAACCCTCCGGTCGAGCTGTTGCCCAGAAACGAATCGACCCCCGAGGCGTCCCCGATATCGGTGGCCGCCAGGTTCATGGAAGTGAACGTCAGGTGTCCGTCCCCGTTCTCGTCCAGGTCGAATCCCAGGTTATACAGGCTGTTCACGCTGCCCGTCGAGGTACTGTAGGTGCCCAGTTGGCTGAGCGCCTCCGAGATGCTTTGCAGCACGGTGCTTCCCTGCAGCGGTCCGGCGTTCTGCCCGCGCTGCTTGGCGACCTCGTCCACCACCGCGTTATAGGCGTCGGCGAAGCTGGAAAGCGCCGTGGAGAGCGTCGAATCCGGCCGCGTAACGGTGACGTTCACCGGCTCGTCCGGATTTGCCGCCAGCATCGTCAGGGTGACGCCGGGGGAAATCTCCACCTGCCGGGAGTCGGTCAGGACCGACGCCGCCCCGGTGCCGGGAATGCTGTACTCCGCCTGCGATCCATCCACGTTTTGGGTGAAGAGGCTGGTGCCGGCGGAGGTCTGAAGGTCCAGCGTCTGCGCCCCGAGCGATACGGCCTGGAGCGAAATGCGCGTATCGGCGCTCGACCCCGATCCCACGTTGAGCACGGTCGCCTGCACCATGTTGCCGTACTGCGAGTTGATGGCGCTCGCGATGCCGCTGGCGCTGGTATCGCTGCTCGAGATCGCATACGATTGCCCGCCCACCATCAGGTTGAAGGTGGCGTTCGAGGCCGGCGTCCCCCAGTCGCTTTTAGTCACGCCGGAGGCGTACGAGCCGATGTCCTGTACTTCGATCGGGTAGACGCCCTCCTGGGCTCCGTCGGTCAAGGTTGCGCTCACCACCGATGTGTCGGAGATGTCGGCCGTGTAGGAAGATCCGTCCATGGCCGACTGGATGGACTGCACCGACGTTTGCAGGGTCGAAAGCAGCCCGTCCAAGGTGGTCAGCTCGGTGGACTGGTTAGTCAGCGCGGTCTGCTGGTTTTGCAGCAATGTAATCGGCAGGGTTGCGACCGCCACGGCGTGACTGATCACGTTTTGCAGGTCCTGCGAATACTCGCTGGTGCCCGTAAACTCGGTACTGCCGCTGGAGCCGGTACTCGACGAACTCGAACTGGAACTCGAACTGGAGTTCGCCGTCAGGCCGATGTTCGACGTGGCCGTGGAAGCCAGAGAACTGACGCTGGTGCCCATAAATGACTCCAGGGCCGGACAGGACGAATCGTCCTATCCGGCCCGCGAAGGTTCATGCCCGGGCGGGGGACGTGCCCCCGCCATTAGCGGTTTCAGTTAGCCCTTGAGCAGCGAAAGCACTGCTTGCGGGGCGGAATTGGCCTGGGCCATGGCGGCAATCGTGGATTGCTGCAGGACCTGGGCCTTGGAGAGGTTCGCGGCTTCCGCCGCCACGTCGGCATCGCGAATCTGCGATTCGGCGGCCGAGAAGTTGGTGATTTGCGACTGCGCCAGAGCGACGGCGTAGTTCAACTCGTTTTCGCCCTTGCCGACGGCGGCTTGAGCGGAACCCAGTTGGGCCACCGCGTTGGTGATGGCCGTGATGGCCTGCTCGGCGTTGGCCTGCGTGTCGACCGACATGTTGGCGCCGGAGCCGACCTGGCCGACCGCGACGTTCTCGGCGGTGCCGAGATCGACGCCGTCCGTGCCGGCATTGGCCGTGCTGCCCACGCTCACATTGAAGGAAGCCAGCGAGCTCATGAAGTTGATCTGGTCGCCGGTGCCGTTGTTCTCCTTCACCGCCACGATCTTCTGCAGGGTCGCGTTGTTGCTGGCCTGCAGTTGCTGGTTGATGTAGGCGATGGCCTGGTCGATGTTGCTGCCCGAACGGTTGGTCGTCGACGAGGAGTTGGTCTGGAGGTTCTTCAGCGTGATGGTCGCCGCCTGCTGGTCGCCGTTGACGTCGTTGGCCGCGAAGGTGATGGCCTGGGAGTCGTTCCCGAATTGCAGGGCGCCCCAGGTGAGCGCGCTGGTGACGCCGCCCACGGTTACGTTAGCCGAGGACGCGCCGCCCGAGTCGATCATGTGGTCGCTGGGAGTCGCGGTCAGGGTGGAGGTGAAGCTCGACCCCGAGAGCCCGAACCCGAGGTCCGCGTCGGCTCTCTGAGTCCCGTTGGTCAGGCCGAGGGTGGCCATGGCGCCGCCCAGCCCCGCGCCGCCCGGACCCAACACCTGGATCTTGGAGGCCGTGCCGGTGGTGTTCGACGTGAGCGTCAGGTAGGAGTGGGTGCTGTCGACCGTGTTCACGCCGGCAGTCACTCCCAGACCCAGACCGCTGAGCGCGGTGTTGATCGCGCTGGCGATGTTCTGGGCGCCGGTTGCGCCCGCGCCCGTCGTGTCGGTGTTCAGGGTGATGGTGTTCCACGTGGTGCCGCCATCCAGGCTGATCTGGAAGGCCTTCGAGCCGACGCCGCCGCCGGTGAAGTTGACGCCGCCGGAGATGTTCGCCGTGCCGGTCATGGTGCCGGCGTTGGTGGTGCCCGAGTTCACCCGGAAGCTGGTGTTGTTGGCGGAGGTGATGGTGAGCGCGTTGCTCGCCCACGTAGCCACCAGTCCGGCCTTCTGTAGCGTGGCGTTGGCCGAGAAGGCCGTGTTGAGGGCGGCCGCCAGGGAGGCTCCCGTGCGGTCCGTGCCGGGGGAGACCGTGCCGGCGTTGCCCATCACCGTTTCCGCGCCGCCGCTAAGCACCGAAATGGTGTGGCCGGCGCCCTTGTTGTCGTTGGTGATAACCAGTTGGTTGCTGTCGTTCACGGTGACGGTGGCGTGCGCGTCGCCCGCCGTGGCGGTGTTGACGCCGGTCGCGGCGTTGATCGCCGTCTGGATTTCGCTCGCGATGGTGGCCGCCGAGTTGTTGGTGCCTATTCCGGTGCCGGCCGTCAGGCCAAGGTTGGTAATGGCCGAGGTTGCCGCACCGACGGCGGGCGCGTTGACCGCCACCCAGGCAGTACTTCCCACGGTGCTGGTGGACAGCTCCAGGTTGCCGCCGACGTCCGAGGCGATCACGCCGTTGGCGGGCGTCGTGGCGCTATCGTTGAGGCTTTGGGCGAAGAGCGCGGCATTCACGGCGTTCAGAAAGGCCGTGGTGGTGGAATAGGTAGCGGTCACGCCCCCGCCGATGGTGATCGTGGCGGGCGTCGTATAGCCCGGGACATTCGTGGATACCAGGAGCTGATTGGTGCCGTTAGTGCCGGTGACGGGGCCGCCCGCGAGCTTCAAGTAGCTGGCGACCGGAGTGCCGGTACCATCCGTGATGGCAATGGTCGAATTGCCTCCCACCGAGTTGGAACTGAGTGTGAGCGTGCCGCTGTTGTTGGTGACCGTCGCTCCGACCAGTTGGGCGTTGATTACGTTCATGTAGTCCCCGGCGGTGCTGGCCGACATGTCCGCGCTCAGCGTGATGGTCTGCGCGTGCCCGCCATCCACGGCCACCGTGAAGGTTTCGGAGTGCGTGCCGCTGAAGTCGTGCGTAGCGACCGCGCCGCTGCCCGTCACGTGCCCGCTGGTGGCGGCTTGGACGGTGATACTGCTGCTCAAGGTGGTACCGCCGACGGTGGTGGTTGCCAGGAGAGTGCCGCCCGTCGAGCCGACCTGTGCGGCGGTGGCTCCGGTCAGCGCGGCGGCTACCGCAACGCCGTCCACCGAGAAGTTCAGGGTGGTGCCATTGAGGGCTTCGCCATTCGTGATGGCGGCGCTGGTGGTGGAGGAGGCCGTGGCGTCCCCGCCCGTCAGATCGATGGGCACGGCCACGGAGGCGGCGCCGTTGATCGAAAACTCCATGCTCGCGCTGTTGTTGACCGTCGCGGTGCTGTAAGTCGAGGCGGTCCCGGTGATGGCGGTGTAGTCCACGCCGCCGTTGGAGGTGACCGCGCTGGCGTTGGTCACGAACGATCCCAGCCCGAGTTGGTTGGTGCTGTCGCCCGTGGCCATGACGCTGAAAGACTCGCCGCGCGCGCTGGTGAAGGTCAGCGCCCCGCCGGCGTTGCCGCTCACGGTGATGCCCGCCGCGCCCAGGGCGGTGCTGGCGGCTACCTGGTTCTTCAGGTCGGTGATGACGTCGCTCATGTGCGCATCGTTGGCCTTGAGCATGGTCAGTTCGACCGGGCTGGCCAGACCGGCGCCCTGAATCTGAATCGTCACGCCGGTGCCGGTGGGGTTGAAGGCAACGCCCGATGCGGCGGTGGTGCCGCTAGCCACGGTGGTCGCCAACACGGCGCCCGTGGTGCTGCCGGGTCCGGTGAAGTTCCCCATCAACGCATTGGACATCCGGTCGCCCGCCTGCACCTGGAAGGCCGAGGTGGTCGAGGTGAACGCGATCTGCTGGCCGCCGCTGCTATCCGTGTTCACGGAGGCCACCAAGCCTGCCGCGGCGAAGGCCGAACTGGCCGGAGACGAGCCGCTGCTGGCGGCCTGAATGGCGGCGTTGAGGGCCGAGACCAGCGTGGTGGTGTCGGAAACGTTCGACAGATCCACCGACACCTTCACCTTGTTGGCATCGGAGAAGCCCGCTCCCGAAAAGTAGAAGCTCGTGGAGCCCGAGGTTGCCTCCGACCCCTCGTTGGTGCTGTCGGCCAGGATATTGGCCACCGAGGTCGAGGAGCTGTTCCCGAGATCGGCCGTGCCGGCCACGGCCTGCATCCCTTTCATTCCCAGCGCCTGGGTATCCACCGCGGCTCCGGACAGGCCCAGGGTGACGATGCCGTTCTGCAGGGACTGGCTGCCGCTGCCCGTGCCCAGATAAACGTTCAGGTTGGTGTTGAACGTGCCGCCCGTGTTCAAGCCGATGGATTGCGCCTGGCGGTCGATTTCGGAAAGATCGTTCTGGAACTCGGCATTGACCGTGGTGCGGGAGCCCGTGAAGGTGCCCGAAGCCGACTGCGTGGCCAGGGTCTTCAAGCGGTCCAGGATCTGCGAAATGTTGCTCATTCCGCCGTCCATGATCTGAAGCTGCGCCGCGCCGTCGTTGCCGTTGGCCACGCCCTGGGTCAGTTCCGCCACGTCGCTGCGGTACTTGTTGGCGACCGCCAACCCCGCCGCGTCGTCGCCGGACGAGTTGATGCGGTAGCCGGAGGTCAACTGCTGAATGGTCTTGGATTGAAATTCGTTGTTGATGTTCAGGTTCTGCTGAGCAATCAAGGAGTTTACGTTGGTTTGGATGGAAAGCATGGTGAAATCCTTTCGAGTTTGGTGCCGGCATCTTGCCGGTCAAAGCTCTCATCGGCCGCTGCCGGCGAAGCTGGATGGATGCGATCCGCCGCTTTGAGCGGATGGGACACCTGTTTCTTGAGAGTTTTCCGCCTTAGCGGCACTCCCTACTTAAGTGCCTAAAGCCAGAAAGGGCCGCGCCGCGCCCGGCCGCCGCCCAGCCCGCCCGCCCGATCCGGCCGCGCCAGCCCTCACGCTCGAAGCCTATGACGTGGCGGAGCGCGGCGACACCCTCCGCGCCCAGGAACTTTTCCGCCAGGCGATCCGCATCAATTCCAACGTCTCCTCGGCCTGGCTGGGCCTGGGCCGCGAGTTCATGAGGACGCCCAGCGGCTACAACGACGCCTACCGCTTCATCCTGCGGGCCATCGCCGAGGCGGACCGCACCATCCGGGCATTCCCGGACGACCGGGCTTGCCACGTCGTCCGGGCCATGGCACATAAAGCTCTCCTCGACCCCGCCGAATTCGTCGCCAGTGCCCGCCGCGCCCTGGATCTCGAGCCCGACCCCCGCATCCATGGCGACATGGTTTTCCAGATGAACTGCCTCCCGGAAACCACGCCCGAGTCGCTCTTCGCCGAAGCCTGCCGCTGGAACGCGCTCTATGCCGCCCCACTGGAGCGAGAGGGGAAGCCCCATCCCAACTTGCCCGATCCCGGCCGCCGCCTCAACATCGGCTATGTGTCTCCCGACCTGTACGGTCATGCCATCGCCAAGTTCCTGCCGCCGGTCTTCGAATGCCACGACCGCGCGCACTTCGCCGTGACGGCGTACTCGCTGGGCCGGAAGAGCGACGAGTTCACCGAACGTCTCAGCGCCACGGTGGACCGCTTTGTGTCCCGCCCGGGGTCCGGCGCGGCTTTGGAAGCGGCCATCCGCGCGGATGGAATCGACATCCTGGTCGATCTGGCGGGCTATACCATGCCGACGGAGTATTTCCTGGTCTTTGCGCGCAAGCCCGCTCCCATTCAGGTTTCGTGGGCGGGGGTCTTGGCCACTACCGGACTCCGGACGATGGACTACTTCCTGGGCGATGCCAATTTGCCTTGCCCCGGAACCGAGCACTGCTTCAGCGAAACCGTGTATCGCCTTCCGCACTCCATCTGTTCCTACCGTCCGCCGGTGGACCTTCCGGTGGCGCCCGCTCCCTGCCTGGAACGCGGTTATGTCACGTTCGGGTCGTTCAACAGCCCGTTCAAGATCGGCCCCCACGTGGTGAAGGTGTGGGCGGAGGTTCTGCGCAGCGTGCCGGGGAGCCGGCTCCTGATGAAATACGACGCCCTGAATACCCAGGTCATCAGTGGCCGTTTCCAAGGCTGGTTCGCCAAGGAGGGAATCTCCCGCGAGCGTCTCGAATTCCAGGGCAAGAGCTTGCTGGGGGAGTATCTGGATAGCTACGGCCAGATCGATATCCTGCTCGATCCGTTCCCCTACCAGGGCGGCAGCACGACCTTCGACGCGCTCTGGATGGGGCTTCCCATCGTGGCCATGAACGGCCGGCTGGCGGTCTCGCGGAGCACCGCCGGCGTTTTGAAAACCATAGGATTGCCGGATACCATCGCGGAAACGCCCGAGCAGTACGTCAAGGCGGCGGTGTTTCTGGCCGGGATCGTGGGCCAGATCCCGGACATGCGCCGGAACATTCGCAAGGCGCTCCAGTCGTCGCCCTACTTGGACGAGCCCGGATTCACCCGCGACCTGGAGGGGGCCTACCGCGGCATGTGGCGCACCTGGTGCCGGAAACAGGCGCTGGCCGGCGCGGCGCCGGCTGGCAAGTAGGGGCGGCGCGCGGCCTCCCGGGCGCCATTCCGGCTCCCATTTCCGAGATTTCTCCCGCTCTGGCCGCACCCTCTGTTTAGGTGCCCAAAACCAAGCCCGGCCGCGGCTCGCCCGGCCGCCACAAACCGTGCCCGCCGGACCTGCGCCTGGCGGCGAACCAGGTCATCGAAGCCAACGTGTTGCTGGATCGCGGGGAGACCGTTCGCGCCGAAGAGATCTACCGGCGGGTGATCCGGGAGAACCCGCACTTTTCGGCGGCCTGGCTGGGTTTGGGGGTGAACCTCCTCGAGAGAGGCGATTTCGCAGAAGGGTACCGCTGCCTCCTGCGGACGGTTGCCGAAGCCGAAGAGACCATTCGGCGGTCGCCCGCCGACCTGGTCTCCCATATTGCGCGGGCCAACGCGCAGAAGGCTCTGTTCCGCCCCGCCGAATCCGTGGAAAGCGCCCGCCGGGCGCTCCAACTGGCGCCCGAAGCGCGGCTGCACAGCCAGATGCTCTTCCTGATGAACTTCCTCCCGGAGACCACCCCCGAGGCGGTCTACGCCGAAGCCCTGCGCTGGAATTCGCTCTACGCCGCGCCCCTGCCGCGGCCCCCGCGGCCGCTCCCCAACCTGCCCGACCCCGCCCGCCGGCTCCGCATCGGCTACGTGTCCCCCGATCTGTACGAGCACCCCGTCATGAAGTTCCTGCTGCCAGCGCTGGAATCCCACGACCACTCGCAATTCACCGTGGTCGTGTACTCGGTGGGCCGGAAGGCCGACGCGCGTACCGCCGAACTCCGGGGCCTGGTGGAGAGCTTCGCGTCCTGCCCGGAGTCCGGCGCGGAATTGGAAGAGCGCATCCGCGCCGACCGGATCGACATCCTGGTCGATCTGGCGGGCCACACCATGCCGATCGAGCACTTCCTGGTCTTCGCGCGCAAGCCCGCCCCCATTCAGGTCTCCTGGATGGGGTTGTTGTGCACCACCGGTCTCGCGGAAATGGATTACTACCTGGGCGACCGCGAGATGCCCTGTCCCGGAACCGAGCGCTGTTTCAGCGAGACCGTGTACCGGCTGCCGCGCGCTTCGGCCTGCTACCGCCCGCCCGGCGGCGTGCCGGTGGCGCCGCCGCCATCGCTCGAGCGCGGCTATGTCACCTTCGGATCGTTCAACAGCCCGGCCAAGATCGGCCCCCAGGTGGTGAAGGTCTGGGCGGAGGTTCTGCGCGGCGTTCCGCGGAGCCGCCTTCTGCTGAAGTACTGGGGCATGGACACGGAAACGATGCGCCAGCGGTACCAGGGCTGGTTCGCCCGCCAGGGAATCGCCCGCGAACGCGTGCTGCTGGCGGGCGTCAGTCCCAAAATGGAGTATCTGGAGGCTTACGGCGAGGTCGATATCGCGCTCGATCCGTTCCCCTACCAGGGCGGCAGCACCACCCTGGACTCGCTCTGGATGGGGCTTCCCATGGTGGCCATGAACGGCCGGCTGGCGGCCGGGCGGAGCACCACCGGCATCCTGAAGGCGGTGGGATTGCCGGATACCATCGCGGATTCGCCCGAGCGGTACGTCCAGGCCGCGGTGTTCCTGGCCGGGATCGTGGACAAAATTCCGGACATGCGCCGGAACATTCGCCAGGCGCTTCAGGCGTCGCCCTACATGGACGAGGCCGGCTTCACCCGCGATCTGGAGGCGGCCTACCGCGACATGTGGCGCATCTGGTGCCGGAAACGGCGGGCTATGGGAGCGGCGCCGGCACCGCGGTAGCCACGGCTTGCGGCCCGGCCGGCAATGCGGTGGAAACAGGGGAATCCAAGGCTTGGGCCAGGCGGACCAGCTCCATTCCGCCTATGGTGTGGCAGACCTCGGAGACGGCCCGCGCCACCCGCTCGACATCCTCTTCCCGCATGTCGGGGAAGTGGGGCAGACCGAGGACGCGGCCACCCAAGTCTTCGGTCACCGGCAAGGGCCCCCGCGGGCAGGCGGCAAATGCCGGTTGCACATGACAACCCTCGCCCCACCAGGCGCGGGTCTCGATCCCCAGATGCAGGAGGCTGTGCGCCACCTCCGGAGAGGAGCGCGGCGGCAGGACGACGCTGGTGGTGCCGGTTACCCACCCATTTCCGTAGCCCGGCTGCAGCGAAACCCCCTCCAGGGCGCCGAAGTGGCGGCGGTACCACTCGGCGATGCAAACGTGCCGCGCGCGGAGCGTGGGCCAGCATGCCAGACCGGCCAGCGCCACCGCGGCATGGTATTCGCTCATTTTCGCGTTCAGGGCGGGCAGCCGGGCCGAACGCGTGCCCAGAAATCCGAAATTGCAGGAGGCCTGCACGCGGTCCCGCAGGCGGGCATCGGTGGTGACGATGAATCCGCCCTCTCCCGCGCCCAGGACCTTGGTGGCATGGAGGCTTACCACCGAGAGAATGCGGCGCGGCTGGACGGTGTCGAAGCCGGCGGCGGCGTCCACCGCCACCGGGATGCCGGTAGTCTCCTCGAAGGCTTCCCAAGCACCCAGGTCGATGGGCGCGCCGAACGGCGACACCACGATCGCCGCTCCCACCCGTCCGCCAATTCCCTTCAGAGTCTCGATGACCTGGCCCGGATCGAGCGCCCACGTCCGCCTGTCCACATCGTGGAACCAGGGCTCCATTCCCGCCGCGCGCGCGGCGTGCGGCGTGGCGGCGAACGTCCAGGATGGCATGAGACAGAAGCTGCCGGCGGGTGCTCCAAGCGCCAGCAGTGCGGCGGTTAGCCCAGCCGTGGCGTTGGCTAGTGTCACTACCCCACCGTTTTCCAGGCCAAGATGCTGGCGGAGTCGCTCCTCCAGTTGGGTGACCAGCGGGCCGCGGTTGGAATAGCATCGCCGTTCATCGATGAGCCGGAGATACGGCAGAATGCCGGCGCTGGAAGGCAGCCGCGGCCATAGGACGGGCATGAGATCCGGCATCGTCTTACGCTCCTGCCCAATGAATCGGCTGGAATGCCCGATTCCAGTAGATCGGGCGCCCGGATTCCCGGGAGAATTCGGGGCCGGTGTGGCGGCGCGCAGCCGGTGACGCCGCCGGCACGCTGGCGCCGCGGGCACGTTGGCGCCGCCCGGCTGCCGACGCCGCGGGCACGTTGGCGCCGCAGGGCCGGTGGCGCCGCGGGCACGCCGGTGCCGCCCGGCTGCCGACGCCGCCGGCACGCTGGCGCGGCCGGGCCGGCGACTCCGCCAGGCGCCGCCCCCGGCCAGGATCGGCGCGCGGGTACTTGCTACAATTCTCCATGAGTCCGCCGCCATGGCGTCCGCACTCAATCGGCATCCGTCCTTATGAACTACTCGGAACCGGAGTTGAAGGAGATATTCGGGTCGGTGGGAGAGAACGTCCGGGTGGATAAGTCCTGCGCGCTGTTTGGCGCCAAGCGAATCCACCTCGGATCGAACGTGCGCATCGATTGCTACACCTTGCTGAGCGCGGGGGAAAAGGGTATCGTCATCGGGAACAACGTTCACATCGCCGTGTGGGCGGGTTTGTTCGGGGCCAGCGGGGCGATGGCCATCGAATCCTTCTGCGGCATCTCCGTGAGAGCCACCCTGTTCACCGGATCGGACGACTTCGCGATGGGTTTCCTGACCAATCCGACGATCCCCGCGAAGTACCGCCGCGTCAAGAGCGGAGACGTGGTTCTGCGCAAGCACGCGCTGGTGGGCTGCGGCGCGGTGGTGATGCCCGTGACGCTGGGGGTTGCCGCGGCCGTGGGAGCCCTCAGTTTCGTGGACAGGAACGTGGGCGATTTCGAGATCGTGAGCGGGCGCCCCGCCGTCAAGGTGGGGATGCGGCACCCGCGCATCCTTGAACTGGAGCGGCAGTTCCTGGACGAGCGGGCTGCCGCCGACGCCGCTGGCGGCCTTTCGATCTGACGCTCCGGCGTCAGGGCGTGGCGGAGGCGGAAACCCACCGGACCATGCGGTCGATCGCGTACACTCCGTCCCAGGGGGACTCATACACGGACATCCGGCCCAGTTCCGGGCAACGCTCGATGCCGCGTGCCGTGAGAGCGTCCGCCAGACGCAGGCGCCGTTCCCCTACGGCCAGGCCCGCCGTTTGAGTGCCAACCGAGCATAGCGGCACGACGTCGAAGACATCGTTCACCGGCCGCACGAACAGCGTCCGGCCATAGCAGGGCGGCGGCAGACCGCGGTCCTCCTCGCCGAAGAGCACGGTCCAGGTGACGGGCTGGTCGTACCATGCCTCGCCGCGCATGTCGTATTCCGCGCGCAGGCTCGCCACCTCGAAGGCCTCGGGGACGGTGAGCGAAGGCGCCGGCAGACGCTGGGTGGCGGCGCGCAACTCCTCGCCAACCAGGGCGGCAAAGCCAGCCGGGGAGACGCCGCCGCCCCGTTCCACGAATACCGCGTGCGGCGAGTTGCATCCCCGCTGTTCCAGGGCAACCGTATCGAGCGCCGCCAGGCGGGCGGCGCGGCGGGCGGCGGCCTCGTCGGCCAGTACATCGGCGCCCACGATTGCGAAGGACGTTTTGGGGCCGAAGATCAGGTCTTCCGTGCCGAAGCGCCGCGGCAGGTTCATGATGGCTTCCACCGCCTCGCGCCCGCCCCAGGCCACCCGCAGATCGGCCAGCAGCGACATGGCGCGCGCCGCCTGGGTGTCTTCGCGAGTGGCGTACACCACTCGCACGGCGTCCGTCAGCACGCGGCCGACGATGGCCTCGCCGTTCGACCGCGTATACGCCGCGCGGCTCAGCGCGTCCAGGAAAAAGGGCAGGACGCCGGCGTTGCGGCGCGCCACTTTCACCAGATTGGCGTTCTTGCCCAGCAGACCCTGGACAATCGAAATCATTCCCAGCAAGGGGACATTGCCGGCCAGCCAATGGACCACGAGCCCGCGCGGTTGGGCGCGATGCAGGAGTCTGGCCCCGGGCGGCACCGGCACGAACCGGTCAACCGCACACCGATTGCCGCGCAGCGCCAGGTCGCAGTGCACTTCCAGGTTGTGGCGGCGCAGCCACAGCGGCAGAAACCCCATCGAGAGGCCGGCGAGGGTTCTGGCGGCGGGGTGGCCCGGCTGGACCCAGGCCTGCCCGGCGGCGTCCAGGAGGCCAAGAATGGCGTCGATCGGAACCTCGCGCAAGCGCTCCTGGGCCGCGCGCAAGGCGGAGGCCAACTCGTCCGGGGTAGCCCGCACGGCGCAGGCCGAGGGATCTCCGTCAGCCGGGATATTGGCGCCGTGTTCGTCGAATAGAACCGCAATCCGCATGCCGTTACACTCCGGCCCGGTACGCGGTCTCGGGCTGCGGGTCGCCGCAGCCGCGGTTGGGGGCGCCTTCGCACGCCGTCTCGGGCAGCGTATCGCCGCAGCCGCGGATGGGGGCGCCCTTGGCGCGGCCCAGGGTCTCGAAACGCGTCCCATAGCGGCCGTCCACTTCCTGGTCGCGCGAGACGATTCTCCCGATATCGTCCATCAGGATCGAAATGCCCGGATAGCTGTGCGGCAGCGGGGTAATGAACTGGAGCAGGCCGGGGGTGCCGTCCGGCGCCGGATCGAGCGTGAAGGGATCGCGCACGAACACCTCCGCGCAGGCCGGCGCCAGGCGTACGCCGCGGCCATCGTCGGGGTAAACCACGCCGAGCTGTTCGGTAAACCCGTAGATGTCCCGGATGTGCCGCGGATTCGCCGAAAAGACGCGGGCCACGTCGGCGTTGAACCGCGCGCGCCCGACCGCCTGCCGTTCCAGGCGCTTCCAACCGCCGAAGTGCAGGATGAAACTCTCCGGCGGCAGTTCCAAACGCAGCCCCCGCTCGAGCAGCGGCGCCACGACGTTTCGATACAGGATATGCGTGTAGCCCAGCAGGCAGATGGGCTCCCGCCGCGCCACGAGATCCGCCAACGCGCCGCGCAGATCGTCCACGTTGAGCGCCGGCCCCTGGGCGCCCGATTCCAGCACGTAACGGGTTTCGCTGGCCATCATGAGATAGCCGCGCATGCCGGCCACCCGTGCCGGGAGCTCCACGCCGGAACCCTCCGGCGCGGCGGCATCCAGCACCACGAATGGCCGCCGCGCCGGCCCGATCAAGGCGCCCATCAGAGCGGCCAGGACGCGCATCTGACGGCCGCGGGTAACCGCGTCGAGAGCGACGCTGCTGGGCGTCTGGGAAGACGTGGCGCTGGATTTGAGCATGCGCACCACTTGGCCGCTCCCCACGGATTCGAGCCCCAGCCGTTTGAAAACGGTCACGGGAAGAAAGGGGAGCCGGGCGAGGTCGTCGATGGGGGCTCCGGGATCTCCGCCGCGCTTCCGGTACCAACGCGCAAACGCCTCGCAGTGGGTGCAATGGTGCAGGATCGCTTCCCCAACCGCCGCCCGCAGCAGGTCCTTGTTCCGATCGCGGGTGGTGCGGTAGGGTGGCTGCTTCAAAAGGTCGTCGGTAAGTGACATGGGAGGTTTCATGGCGGCACGGTTCACGCCGCGCTTTCGGCGGCGGGCCTGGCCCGCAGCAACTGCCGTTGCGGCTTGCCGGAACCGGTTCGCGGGACGCTCGCGGTCAACTCCAGTGCCCGTGGAATCTTGTAACCCTCGAGGCGCGGCTGCAGGAAGGCGGTGATGGCGGCCAGGTCCAGGGAATGGTTCGCCACCACGAACGCCTTCACGTGCTCGCCCAACAGGGGATCGGTTTCGCCGACGCAGACCGCGTCCCGGACTCCCTCGATCAGCCGAAGCTCCTCTTCCACCTCGTCGGGGATCACCTTGCGTCCGCCTACGTTGATCAGGTCGCACTTCCGGCCGATGAGGGTAAGGTAGCCCTCCTCATCCAGATATCCGATGTCGCCGGTACGCAGGCCCCATGCGCATAAGGCGTCCCTGGTAAGCTCCGGTTGCTTCCAGTACTCCCGCATGACCACGTCGCCCTGCACGACGATTTCCCCCGACTGGCGCGGTCCGAGCCGGTTGAGGTTCTCATCGCAGATCGCGATCGAGACATTCGGTGAAGCTTTCCCGACACCCGTCCTGCCCGGGTCCGCGTGGCATTCCGTGAAGGCCGCCCGCGAAGCTTCGGTCAAACCGTAGTGATGGCAGATCCGCGTTTTGGGCAGCATATCCAGGAGCCAGGCGCGGGTTTGGGGACGCAAGGGAGCGCTTCCGATCTCGACGTACCGCAGGCGATCGCGAGCCTGTCCGAGAGCGTCGCCCGTCACCCGATGGAGGATGTCGAAGCCCGCCGGGACCATCGCCAGGCCGGTAGCCCGGAGACTCAGCAGGCTCTTGATCACCGGCCCCCCATTGCCCACGCCGCGCTCAATCGCCAGGGTGTGCCCGGCCAGGGCCAGCGAGCGCAGCCGGCCGATCCCAAACGAGTGACTGAGCGGCAGGGGCAGGACCTCGACATCTTCGCCGGTTGTGCCGATGAACTCCGTCATGTTGCGGGCGGCTGCGAAGACGTTCTCCTGGGTTAGCACCGCCCCTTTCTTCTTTCCGGTAGTGCCCGTGGTATAGAGAATATCGGCGATGCTTCCCCGCCGGCAAACCGGCGCCACGCTTCCGGTGCCTGGCGCCGTCATCTCCGGTGGAGTGGTCACCGGGCAGGGCATCCCGGCGGGCGCCCGGCCGAGGACCGCCAGAGTGGCTCCGCAATCGTTGGCCAGGGCAACCACCGCCAGGCCGGCGGTATCCGGCGCTATGGGAACCGCGATGGCGCCCAGCGCATGAATGGCAAAGTAGAGAATGGGTATGTGGAGGCTGTTCGGGCTGGAGACGAGCACGCGGCTAGCCTCCGCCACGCCGAGCGCGCGCAAGCGGGCCGCGGTGGAGAGGATTCGCGCCATGTACCGTTCATAGGTCAAACTCTCGCCGCCGCTCCGTAACGCTACTTTGGCGGGATGTTTCGAGGCGCACTCGAAAAGGCTGCCCAGCAGCGTTCGTCCCTCAAGGCTCTCCACGGAGCTTCCCTCTGGCCCGGAGCAGGCCACGGATGCTGCCAACCGACTCCAGCGCCATGACTTCATCCATGCTCAGCCGGCCGCCAATCAGCTTCTCGATCTCCATCACCAGGCGGACCTGAGCGAGCGAGTCCATGTTGGGAATATCCTGCAACTGCACGTCTTCGCTGAGGGCAAAGCCGCTATCGAGAGCGATCGAGTTGCCGATCAGTTCGTAAACCAGGCTTTCCACCTCTGAAACAGTGGCGGTAGAGTCCGCGGATTCTCGTTCCATTTCCGGCCCTCCAGGATCACGCCGCACGGTGCGGAGCGCATTTCCAGTAATCGACAAACCCCGGTTTGAAAACGTAGCGCGGAGCACCGGCGCGGCGGTTTGCCCGTTCGACAACCGCACCCACCTCTTGCGGGGCGCTCCTGAACCAAAGCCATAGTTGCGCATCGGCGTTGTACAACGAACACCGGTAGCCCCACTGGCGGAGCAGGATCTCCATGCTCCGGTTGGTGTGAAACGCGCAATGAACCGGGTTCAAGTAGAACCATGTGGGATCGTCAGGCACACTCTCGCACACCAGGGTGTGGATTCCAAGTACGCCATTTTCCGCCAGGAGCCCGTTCACGAAATCGAATTGCTCCCTTCGGGTGAAGTGCTCGAAAACCGAGGTTGTCACGACGAATTCGAAACTGCCGGGCACCAGCTCGCCCGCTTCGAGGTACCCCTCCCGCTTTGGCATGCAGGGCTCATGGTTCAGCAGGCGCAGGTTGTAGCGGGTTAGCAGGAGGCGGGAGAGCTTGCCATCGCCGCAGGCAAAGTCGAGCCAGCGGTCGTTTCCATTGAGGAGCCCAATCTCCCGAAGATCGGCGATCGCGCGGGCCTGATTCCGAAGGCGCCCGCGCCATTTCGGGTCGCTGGGGTCGGATTCCCTTCCCTGGTACGCCCCGTGCCATTCGCGGTTGACCGTTTCCCAATCCGCGGGGGCCATCTCAACGTGCGTCTTCGACACTACGAATCCGCAATCGCCGCACCGCCAGTAGTCGGCCTTGTCCAGGCACGGCACGCGGAATCGCTTCGAGATGAAGAAGCTCATCGGCGATCCGCAGATGAGGCAGTTCACGGCCGGCGAAGGCGTTTCGGCAGCCCGGTGCTCGCCTGAACACGGGTGGCCGCCACCGGGCATCATGCCGGTTTCCCGCTTTTGGGCGCCGCCGCCGGCCGCAGCCGCGCGATCAGTCCGCCGAGCGCCGCCTGCGACCCTCCGGCAACCGCGGCGGCGCGGTTCTCCTCGCGCACCAGTTTCACTTCCCGCGCGATTACCGGGGTTTCCCGCGGCGCGCGGATGCCCACCCGAACGCGCGTGCGGCCGATGTGCGCGATCACGATCTCAATGGCATCGCCGATCAGGATGGTCTCTCCTTCACGGCGCGACATCATCAGCATGCGGCCGCCATCTCTTCGGCCTGCAGGGGATGCCGGTGGGAGTAACCGCCCTCCTGCGCCACCGCCTGTACGGCTTTCAGATTCTTCAGGTTGACGATCACCGGGGCCAGCAGATTGGCGGTGTTTCCGGTTTCCCGGATGGATAGCACCGCCAGGCAATGGACGTCTTCCCCGATGCGCGGAGCGCGATCCGTGGGCAAGCCCACCAAGGCCAGGTCTTCTTCGCTGGCCGACAGGCGGTAGTCGGGTTCCACTGCCCGGACCGGCAGGGTGATGAAGCACAGCGCGGGATCGTCCACGCTCTGCAGGAATATCAGCGGATCGGTATGGCCAAAATGCACCGCTACAAACCGCCGGCGATCTTCGAACCCCGGAAGCCCGCACGGAAACTCGATTTCCGACGCCGGTTCCCAGGAGATCGCTCCCAGGTTCTTCGTATCCAGAGACGGCATGCCACCTCACTCAACCCGGAAATCGGCGGAATCCCGCGAAAGCTTTAGCCCAACCTTGGCAGTCGAGCGCGGATTCCGCCGCGAAGCCGTGTGTTTTCCGCGACAGATCGGCCAAGGTCCGCCCTGCGTCTGAAGTCGTGAGGCACTGGGTCAGCCGGAAGTGCCCGCGGGACAACTCCGGACCGGCCGCCATGGGGCCGCTGGGTGAATCTTTCCGAGGGTCGCCACATCCTCTTCAGTGTGGGCCGGAGTTTCGCGGGCGGGCGCCAGTCCCGTTTCCAGTGCCGTGACCGTGCGATACTGTTCCCTTGCCGCTGGCCACTCGCTCACGCTCGCGGTTCTGTCCGGAACCGCGAGCGTGAGCGAGTGGCCCGGCAATGGCACCAAACCACGGGGCCGGAGACCCAGGTGGGCCGCCACGTCACCGCCGCGACTTTCGGAAACCTGGGCGATTGGTTTCGCCACCGGCAACGCAGTTCATGAGGAGCCCGCAGATGACTCGCAAGCTCGAACCGCTGGATTTGATCCGCCTGGTGGTGGGGATCGTGTTCCTCACCGAAGGCCTGCTCAAGTACGTCTACCCGCAGGATTTGGGCGCCGGCCGCTTTGCCCGCATCGGATTGCCGTGGCCCGGCGGGTTGGCTCCATTCGTCGGCGCGGTGGAGATGGCGGGGGGACTGTCGCTGCTCTTGAACCTGGCGCCGGGGTACGCCGCCATGGCGCTTTGCGCGGTGATTTCCACGGCGCTCGTCACCACCAAGCTGCCGGTGCTGCTGGGCCGTCCCGTCGGTCCGTTCACGCTCATGAAGGCGCCCTACTACGGCGTGCTCGGCTTCCTGCACGAGGCGCGCACCGACATCGGCATGTTGGCCGGAACCGTGGCCCTCATCTGGCGCCATTTTGGGGCCTGCCAAATTCCCGTTCACAAAAATTGAAAATATTTTTAAGCCCTTGCGGATGATGGGATTGGACGGAAACCGGACGCCCCGCGCACGCGGTTTTTGAGGGGTCGGGGAGGAAGATGGTGGTCGAGGGGGAGGGTTTTGGGTAATTTACCCAAAAACTGACACCTAACTCCTTTGTTTTCGAAAAATTTTGGGTAAATTACCCAAATCCCCAGGGGATCCCGTGAAGCAGGAACTACGAATTGGTCAGCCGGCCGCGCAACCCGCGGCCGAAAGCAAGCTCGGTGTGGGCCGGTGGCTGGGACGCCACGAAGCCCTCGACATGGTCGCACGCAGTTGCTCGGGAGTGGACGCGGCATGTCTCAAGAAGATCCGTGAAGAGAAACTGTTCCTGGAAGTGGCATCGAGCTGGGACCAGTTTTGCCGGAGGGAGCTGCGTGTCAGCCGCCGGAAGATCGATGGCGTGATCCGCCGCCTCGAGGAATTCGGGCCGGCCTACTTCGACCTGTCCCGGCTGACGCACGTGACGGCGGACGAATACCGCCAGATCGCCCCGGCCGTCAGCGCCGAGGGAGTCAAGATCGCGGGCGAGGTGGTGGCCATCGCGCCCGAGAACAAGGAGAAGCTCGACGCCGCGGTGGCCGCGGTTCGCCGGAAACGCGCCAAATTGGCGTCGCGAAAGAAGTCGTTCGACGCCGTTCTGGAGGCCTGCGAAGCCGTCCTGGCGCTGATCGACAAACCGCCCTGCTGGCCCGACACGCGGCAGAAAGTCCTTCTCAACGACGTCCTCGTGCGCATGCGCCTGGCAGCCGCCGGCCTGGGCGCCATCACCATCGAACTCAGACGGTAAGGGCATGCGGGGCGGGTTGGAAACCCGCCGCGGTGCGCACTAATCCAAAGGCGGGTTTCCAACCCGCCGCAGGTTGACAACCTGCCCCACAAAAAAGAGTAGTCAGATAGGTGTAGTAACAAAAGGACCCCATGCGGACACTCAAGTTACAAACGCCGCCGATGAGCGGCAGCGACGTTACCAGGTGGCAACGGTTTCTGACGAGCCGGGGCGCGTACTCCGGCGCCATCGACGGCGTCTACGGCCCGGCGGGCGAGGAGGCCACGCGCGAGTACCAGACCGCCCGCGGCCTGGGCGCGGACGGCGTGGTGGGCCTCCGGACCTACGGGCAGGCGGCGCGCGACGGTCTGGCGGGCGCCTCGCCGGGAATGGACGCCAGCGCGGACTGCGCGCCCTTCGCCGCGTCCCTGGTGGCGGCGGGAATGCGGTTCGTGGCCCGCTATTACTCGAGGTTCGCCGCCAAGGCCATGACCCGCGCCGAGGCGCTGGCGTTGTCGCGGGCGGGCCTCCAGGTGGCCGCGGTCTACCAGGACCTAAACGACGACATCCGCTATTTCAGCCCGGTCCTGGGGCGGGAGAGCGCGTTCCGGGCGCTCGAGCAGGCCGCCGCCGTGGGCCAGCCGGCGGGAAGCGCCATCTACTTCGCGGCGGATTTCGACCCCACGCCGGCCCAACTGGGCGGTCCCATGATGGACCACTTCCGGGAGGTGGCGCGGGCCTTTGCGGCGGCGCCCACGCGATATGCCGTGGGCGTGTACGGGTCGGGGCTCGCCTGCCGCACCATCCGCGACGCGGGCCTGGCGGCCTACACGTGGCTGTCGGGATCGGCGGGCTTCCGCGAGTCGGAGAGCTTCCGGCCCCAAGCGAACCTGGTGCAGATCGCGCCCAGCCGCACGATTTGCGGCGGCCGCTTGCCGATCGACGACGATGTCGCCCAGACCGAAAGCTTCGGGGCGTTCCGGACGAGGGGATAGCGCCTACCGCTCCAGCACCAGCCCCACGCTGGGCAGGATGGGGAACATCTTGTCGAGCGTGATGTACGCCTGGTGCGTCGAGGCGGTGTAGCCGTTGAAACTGTCGAACAGGTAGTTGGTGCGGTTGGTCAGGTTGACCACTTCCCCGTAGAGCGCCACCCGCCACTTCTTGCGCGTCCAGGCCTTGTTGACGCGGAAATCCGCCCGCTGGTACGGCGGCAGCCGCAACTGGTCGCGCACGGTGGTGAGGTAGTAGAGCGAACCCACCTTGGTCAGGTATCCCGGTATGGGGAAGTTACTGCCGTAACTCCAGCGCAGGCTCAGGTTCACGGTGGGACGCAGACGGTAGCCGCCGTACACGTTGACGGTGTGCCGCTGATCGAAGTCCGACGGGAAGCGGTTCCCGGTCACGCCGTCGCGCATCCCCGTGCGGCCGAAGGCATACGATATCCAGCCGGTGAAGCGGTTGGCGCTGCTGCGCTGCAGGAAGAATTCCGCCCCGCGCGAGTATCCGCGCAGCGAAGCCGCGTACAGCGGATTGGACGGCGGGGCGAAAACCGCGAGTGTGGGGAGCAGCAGGCGCGGGTCGATGGTGGGTTGAAACAACATGTCGCGATCCGCCCGGCCGTAGAACTCGGCGCGCAGGCGCGTGCGTTCGCCGAGGCGCTGCTCGACGCCGGCCACCGTGTGGATGCTTCGCTCGGGCGGCAACCCCCGGCTGCCCAGGGGCGAGGTCAGCACCGAGATCTCCGGGAACTGAACGTACTCTCCCCAACCCAGGTCGAAGTGCGTCCCGCCCGCCACCCTCAGCGAGAGCGAGGCCGCCGGCGTGGTGGTCGAGATCCGGTCGAGCGAGTTGCGGTCCCATCGCTCGCCGGCGTTCAGCCGCAGGCGCCCGCTCCACGCCAGCCAGGACTGCTGCACGTATCCGCCCGCGCGCGTGGCGTTGCCGTCGAAATGGTCCTTCACCAGGGGGGCCGGCCGGCCGGTCTGGTACTGGTTGCTGTACCCCTCGTCGCGGAGTTGCCGCACCGTCCAGCCAGCTTCCAGCGGCGCGCGCGAATTCCACATCCACGAGGCGTCCGTGTTCCAGACCCACTCGCCGTAGTAGCCGCCGCTCACGGGCTGGTCCGAGGGGTTGGAATCGGTGAACTTCTCGCGCATCCACGCCGCGTGGCTCTTGATGAGCAGCTTGCCGCTCGGCGAGTACCGCCAGCCGGCGTTGCCCAGGGTGTAGTGATAGCCGGCTTCCATCAGCGAGTTGATGCCCAGGGTGCTCTTCGAACTCGACCGGTCCAGGTCCGAATAGCTCTCCAGCACGAACAGGGTGACGCTGTTGCGCGGACTGAGATCGTAGGCCAGCCGCGCTTGCACGTCCTCCATGCCGAAAACCAGGGAGTTGTCCGGAAAGGTGCGCGCCAGAACGTATTGCAGGTAGCTCTTGCGCGCGGACACCAGCCACGAGCCTTTCTTCTTCTTCCCGAGCGGCCCTTCCGCCAGAAACCCGGCGTTGGACATGCTGGCTTCCACGCGGAAGGCGTAATCGGAGCGGTTGCCGTCGCGGGTGGTCACATCCAGCACGCCCGCGCTGCGGTCCGAGTAGCGCGCCGGGAAGGCGCTCTCGTACAGCTCCATTTCCTCGACGATATCGGCGTTGAAGGCGGTGCCCGATGCGCTGACCGTGGTCCCTTCCAGCATGTGAAACGGCTCGTGCAACAGCACGCCGTCGATGTACAGCCCGACGCGGCTGTAATCGGCGCCGCGGAGGGAGAAGCGCGCGTCGAAATCGTTGTTCGAGCTGACCCCGGGCAGTCCCTGGACGGCGCGCAGCGGGTCGTCTGCCAGCACGCTGCCCAGGTTCCTGGCGTCGGTGCCGGCCAGCACCAGCGTGGACGGGGCGTCCTCGCGGACGGTCTCGAAGGGATCCGCGCGCGCCACCACGGTTTCGGTCTGGTGGAACGTGTCGGGGCTGAGGACCACCTCGAATTCCTTGGTTTCGCCGGCATCCAGGTGGAAGGCCTTCTTCACCAGGCGATAGCCCACGGTGGAGACGTTCACGGTGTAGTCGCCGGGGACGATGCCCGCGATGCGGAAGCGCCCCGCCGAATCGGTGACGGCGCGGTAGGGTGCGCCGGCCAGCTCGACGGCGACATTGGCCAGGGCTTCGCCGCCGCGGGCATCCACCACCGTGCCTTGAATCCCGGCCGCGGTCTGCGGGCGGGCCGGCAGGGCGGCCAGGGCCAGGATCGGAAGCAGGAGGCGGAGTCGCACGGGAACGGAAACATGGTAGCGCGCGGCGGGGCGTGACGCTGGACTGGCGCGTATACTGGTGGAGGAACCCTCGATGCCGCGCGCCGCAAAACTCTCTCTCGATAGCCGGAAGGACCCAACCACGGGAGACGCGATGCTCTCACGGCGTCGGGAATCCTGGGACGGATTCTTCGAACTCAGGCGGGAAGCGGATGTGCCCAATGAGTTCCTGGCGGATCGCCGGGACGAGGCCCCGCAGACACGCGAGGTTTTGGGGATCGGCCAGACCACGGAACCGGCGGATTTTGCGGCCCTCTACCGCCGGGCGTTCGCGGAATATGGAACACGGGCGCTGTGGAACAAGCGCCCGCTTGAGGCGCCAAAGCCGGAGGATGCCCTGGTGGTGGCGCGGGCCTTGCGCATCGAGGGCGGCCGCGAAGCCCGGCGTTTGGCGGAGCAGATCGAGCGGGCCTGCGGCGCGGCTTTCTGAAGTTCAGATCGAAGCTCTCCGGCTGCTGGCCGGAGCGCCGGCCACGAAGCCGGGCATCAGTGTTTGCGCCCCTCGTCGATGAGATCCTGGATGCGCAGATCACCGAGCGCCAGGCCCTTTCGCGATTCGCGGATGTCGGCTACGGCTTCGGCGGGCGTCATCGTTCGCGGGGATGCGGAAGGCGGTTCCTTCTCGGCGAGGGTTTCCAGCGCGCGGGCGACCACCTCTTCCGGCGAGTGGTAGCGGCCGGTGAGAAGGTGCGCGGCGACGAGCTGCTCTCCGTGGGGATCCAGGGTCACGGTGAGGGGCATGGACACAGGCTACCGCAACCAGCTAAGCGAAACGCCTATCCCCGTTCCGCTATCCGTTCCGCTATCAACGGGCGAGCTTCGCTCGCCGGGCCGATTGAAAATCGGCCGCAGGCTGCCAGCCTGCCCCACATAAGACCGCCGCTGGACAGTTAGTAATATGAACCCTATGGCACCAGCGGCAGCCACACCGCGCTGGGGCGCTCCGTCGAGCGGTAGATGGACTGCGTAGCCTTCACGTAATCCTCCGGGTTGGCGAAGAAGATGTTGGGCACGTAAGTCTGCGGGTTGCGGTCGTAGAGCGGGAACCAGCTCGACTGGATCTGCACCATGATGCGGTGGCCCGGCAGGAACACGTGATTGGCGGTGGGCAGGGCGAAGCGGTAGCGCTGCGGGGCGCCGGCGGGAATGGCCGACGGGGTCTCGAAACTGTCGCGGTAGCGGCCGCGGAAAATATCCATGGACACCCCCAGTTCGTAGCCGCCCATCTCGGGCTGGCTGGGGACCTCGTCCGGGTAGACGTCGATCAGCTTCACCACCCAATCGGCGTCGCTTCCGGTGGTGGAGGCGAACAGTTCGGCCACCGGCGCGCCGGCGATGCGCACGGGCGCGGCGAGCGGAGCGGTCTGGTACGCCAGCACGTCGGGGCGGTCTTCCACGGCGCGCTGGTCCATCACCAGCCACTGTTTCCAGCGGTTGGAATCGGCGAAGCGCACCGGGCGCGGCACGTAGGGCACGGGCTTGGCGGGATCGGACACGTAGGAATCGGCGGTGGCCGGCGCGGCCACCGGTTTGTCGAATGCCAATGCGAAGCCCGCGCGCAGATAGAGCGGTGCCAGCGGGGCGGCGCACTCCCGTTCGCAGGCCGGCGGCCAGCTCTTCAGGCGGTCCCAACGGTTCTCCCCGGTGTTGTAGATGAAGACGGGCGGCGTGTCGGCCTTGGGCGCATCCGTTTTCAGATACTGGTCGAAGAAGGGCTTGAGCACGTCGCGGCGGAACTCGAGGGCGGTGTCGCCTGTCCACCGCAGCGGCCCCAGGTTGTAGCCGTCGTAGTTGACCTGGCTGTGGCGCCACGGACCCATGGCGAGGTAGTTGTGGTCCGCCTGGCCGCGGGCCTTCAAGGCCAGGTAGCAGTGGATGGCTCCCCACATATCCTCCTGGTCCCACAGGCCCTGAACCCACATGGTGGGGACCTGAGACGGCCGCTGGGCCACCAGTTTGTCGAGCGCCTGGCCCTGCCAGAAGGCGTCGTAGGCCGGGTGTTCGACGATCTTCTGCGCCCAGGGCAGTTGATCGAGGCCGTGGGCGCGGGCGTAGGCGCCGGCCGAACCGCTGCTGCGGAACGTTTCGTAGTCGTCGTAGGCGCCGCGCGGAATGGCTTCGCCTCCGCCTCTCGCGGTGGTCTGGGAGGCGATGTAGTCGAGGTTGACCTGGCGGAAGGCGCCGTAGTGGAACCAGTCGTCGCCCATCCAGCCGTCCACCATGGGGCTTTCGGGCGCGGCCACCTTCAGCGCGGGGTGGGGACCGAGCAGCGCCATGGCCACGGTGAAACCTTCATAGGAGGAGCCGATCATGCCCACGCGCCCGTTCGACTCGGGGGTGTTCTCGACCAGCCAGTCGATGGTGTCCCAGGCGTCGGTCACGTTATCGGTGGAGGTTGGGTTGAGGGGTCCGCGAACCGGCCGGGTCATCATGTAATCGCCCTCGGAGCCGTGCTTGCCGCGCACGTCCTGGAAGACGCGGATGTAGCCGTCCCGCGCGAACACCTCGTCGCTCTCGGGCAAGGTGGCCAGCATGTGGGGACTGGCGTTTCGCGAGGCGCGGTCCGTGGCGCCGTAGGGCGTGCGCGTCAGCAGAATGGGCGCGTTTTTGGCCCCCATGGGCACGACGATGACGGTGTGCAGCTTCACCCCGTCGCGCATGGGAATCATGACCTCGCGCTTGAGGTAGTCGTAGCCGGTGGTGGGGGTGACGAAGCGCTTGGGGATATCGCTCTGCTGCGGGACGGCCGCGCCGCACGCCACCAGCAAGCCCATGATCGACCTTTTGAGAAGCCCCATGTGACGAGTCTAGCGCATGTTTGCCCTCTGCCCCCGTAAGCCGTTGATAACACGAGGGAGGGTTGTGCGTTTGGTCACTACATGAGGCACTCCCGTCCTTCCGGTGGGGGTGGCGGGTCCAGTTCGGCGATGCGCCGAGCGCGCGGCACCTCGCTCACATGCTGGTTTCCGCGGGTCACGCAGATCTTGCGACGCTGGCCGAGTTCGACCTCCACGCAGCGGACCATCTCCAGCGCCTGCCAGGCGAACGGCGTGGACAGGCTGCTGCCGGCGGCGTGCAGGCTCTTCTCCAGGGCCCGGTCCGGCAGCAGGGCCAAGGCAGCCACGAACACATGCGCCCGCACGCGCGCCTCCTTGAGATGATAGACGGAACGCAGTTCCAGCGGGCTTTTCAGGTGAGAGAAGCCGCGCTCCACTTCATTCAGTTCCTTGTACGCCGCTACGGCTTCCACGGCTGACAGATTCGGCTCCCCGGTCCGGATGACGTACTTGCCCTCCAGCGACTCCTCCCGCGCCAGGTTCACCGGATGCTCGAAAAAGTGAAACTTCCCCTGGCGCAGTTCCCAGTCGAAATAGCGGTGACCATAGGGTGGCACTACACTCCGTGCGGCTTGCCGAACGCGCTCTTGCGCTTTCAATGAGTTAGCGGGATTCGACCCCTCGGAAAGGTCAAACATGCGCTAGACATCTCAAGATACGCGGCGTCATAGGCGGTGAGCCGGCGTTGACCGGCCAGCGCCCGCACAGCCACGAACACCTGCGCCCGCTGCCAGTCGAAAACCGGCCCGGTCTCCGGCGCGAAAGACCGGAGCGCCCGGAGGATGAGGTCCTCGGCATCCATGAACGCACCGCTTTGCAGGCGCTCCTGGATCGGCGTTTCAATCTCGGGCCGGGTGATTTCAATGGTCATGCGGGTGCGTCTTGTCCCTACCCTAGCCCGGCCCCGGTTCCGCGTCAGGCTTCCCGCCTATCCCGAACGGCGTCCGGTACCTCGCCGGGCAGCGCGCCTTCTGCATGGCGGCGTCCACGAACACGTGGCGCGTCGCGCCGGTGGCCACCAGCCGGCCGTCCCCGGCCACCCGCATTTCGTAGTGGAAGGTCACCACTCGGGAGTTGGCCTCCTCCACCCACACGCGGATGGCCACCTCCTCGTCGAAACGCGCCGGAGAGCGGTACCGGCAAGTGGCCTCCACCACCGCCAGGCCGACGCCTTCCTCGCGTTCCATCTCGCGGTAATCCACCCCGCGGGCGCGGCACCATTCCATGCGCGCCACCTCCATCCACACCAGGTAGTTGGCGTAGTAGACCACGCCCATCTGGTCGGTTTCGGCGTAGCGCACCCGTATGCGGGCTTCGGCGGCAGGCTTGCCGGGGGGAGTCGTCATGGGGAAACTCATTGTAACCCGCTGCAACCGGAGGAGCCGCGGAATCGTCTGTTAGACTGGAAGCCGGCTTCCGAGAATGCGCGTGCGCGTCCTGTTTTTCGGCCCGCTGAAGGACCTGGTGGGGACTTCGAGCGAGGAGATCGATCTGCCCGCGGGCTCCGACCTGCGCGCCGTCTTCGAACACTACCAGGCCCGCCAGCCGCGCCTCGGCGAATTGGCCCGCAGCATCGTGATGGCGCGCAATCGGGAGTTCGCCCCGCCCTCGACGCCCGTCTCCGAGGGCGACGAGATCGCCTTTCTGCCGCCCGTTTCGGGAGGCGTCTCGGCGGATCCGCTGGAGATCCGAAGCGCCGGCAACTACTTCGCTCTCACCCGCCAGACGATCGATCCCCAGGCCGCCGTGGCGCGGTTGCTGACCGGCGCCGAGGGAGCCGTGGCGGCTTTCCTGGGCGCCGTCCGCAATCGCACCGGCCCGCGGGCGGTACTCTGCCTGGATTACGAATGCTACGAGCCGATGGCGCTCAAGACGATGGCGCGGATCGGCGGCGAGCTGGCCCGCGAGTACTCGCTCACGCGGGTGGCGCTGGTGCATCGCCTGGGCCGCCTGCTGGTGGGCGAGATCGGCGTGGCCGTGATCGCCACCGCGCCGCATCGCCGCGCCGCCCTGGACGCCGTCTCCGCGGGCATCGACCGGTTGAAGAAGGGCGTTCCCATCTGGAAAAAGGAGCATTTCGCGGACGGCGAAGTGTGGGCGGAAGGAGAGTGGGACCGCGATGTTCCGGTGGCGGGCTGAGCCCGTGCAACTGGCCACGCTGGCCGTGGTGCTGGCGGCGGCATCTCTGGGGGCGCAGCAGACTCCCGTCATCCGCGTCAACGTCAACCTGGTGCGCGTCGTAGCCACCGTCAAGACCCGGGCCGGCGCCGTCGCCGGGTCTCTCGGCAAGGACGATTTCGAGGTCTACGACAACGGCGTGCGGCAGGAAATCGCGCACTTCGAGCGGCAGACCGATCAGCCGCTGTGGGTGGCCCTGATGGTGGATGTGAGTGGCTCGACCGCCAAAGATCTCGGCTACGAAATCGATTCCGCGGGCAAGTTCGTGCGCGCCCTGCTGGGCGGGGGCAACCCCGAAGACCGCACAGCCGTTTATTCGTTCGACTACCAGGTGCGGCAGGAGCACGGGTTCACCCACGACCACGCCGCGCTGAACCTGGCGCTCAAGCGGCTCCACGGAGAGGCCGGCACTTCCCTGTACGACGCCATTTGCCTGGTGTCGAGGGACCTGGAGCCGCTCCCGGGCCGCAAAGTGATGGTGATCGTCAGCGATGGCGGCGAAACCACCAGCAAGTGGACGTCGCACGACGCCTTGCAGGCCGCGCAAATGGCCGACGCGGTGGTCTACTCGGTGGTGGTCCTGCCCATTACCAGCGACGCCGGACGCAACCGCGGCGGCGAGGCTTTCCTCACCTACATCGCCCATGGCACCGGCGGGCAGCCCTTCTTTCCCGAGCCGAACGCTCAGTTGGACAAGGCCTTCAAGGAGATCGTGGACGACCTGCGCACCGAGTATGTTCTCGGATTCTATCCCCACGACGTCCCTCTCACCAGGGACAAATGGCACAAGCTGGAGGTGCGCGTGAAATCCGGCGAATTGCAGGTGTCCGCGCGTAACGGCTATTATGGAGAAGCGGCGAGTAGCGGCGGCTCCCCGCCGGACCCCGGCAATTCGGTGGACGCCGATATCCGCGCGAAGAAGAAACGGTAGGCACATAGTGAGCACGACGCCACAGCAGGGTGGAAGATCCGCGCGCGCCCCCGAACAGACCTTCGAGGAAGCCAAGTACCTGAAGCGCCTGATCGAGAACGCGACGCCGGTTCGCGTAAGGATGGCCGACGGGGAGGAGGTGACGGGCACCATCGAGTATTACGATCAGTCCTTCATCCGTCTGACCCGCCACGGCCAGCCCAATCTTTTCATTTTCAAACACGACATCAATTACCTGGTGGAAGAGTAGCCGGCTCCCGCATCATGCCCTATCTGGAAACGGCCGTCGAGATCGCGCGCGAAGCCGGCGCGCTGCTGGCGAATTACTTCGAGCGGCGCGTGGCTTTCGAGACCAAGGGCGATTTCGACCTGGTCACCGAGGCCGACCGCGCTTCCGAACGCCTGGTGGTGGAGCGCCTGCGCACCCATTTCCCGTCTCACTCCGTGGTGGCCGAAGAGGGCGGCGGGCACGCCAGCGCCTCCGAATACCGTTGGTTCGTCGATCCCCTGGACGGCACCACCAACTTCGCCCACAGCTTCCCCGTCTTCAACGTCACCCTGGGGCTGGAACGGGCGGGCGAGCTGATCGCCGGCGTGGTTTTCGACCCCACCCGGGGGGAGATGTTCACCGCCGAGCGCGGCGCGGGCGCGTACCTGAACAACCGCCGCATTCGCGTTTCCGGGATCAAGCGTCTGTCCGGCAGCCTGAGCTCCACCGGCTTTCCCAGCCGCAAGCGCCACCACAACGTGAACATCCACTTCTACTACCAGTTGGCCATGGCCTCGCACGGCGTGCGCCGCACCGGTTCGGCGGCCCTCGATCTGGCTTACGTGGCCTGCGGCCGCCTGGATTTCTTCTGGGAATTCGGTCTCAAGCCCTGGGACGTGGCCGCCGGATCGCTGCTGGTTTCCGAGGCCGGCGGACGCGTCAGCGACATGCGCGGCGCCGCGCACAGCGTGACCGCTTCCGACGATATGCTGGCCGATAACGGCGCCCTGCACGACGAAGTGCTGGCCATGTTCTCGGAAATCTTCCGCGGCAACCTGCCGGAGCCGATGCCCGGCCCGTAGGCGGGCGCGGGCGTGCTACCCGGCGCGATCGAAATAGGCGATGCCGTAGGGGCTGTTGCGCCCCGTGTCGCGGACCAGGTGGAACCCGGCGTCCGAGAGTAAGTCCACCAGCGTTTGCCTGGAGCCGGCCGGCCCGCGCGGAGCATGATACTCGAGGTCCAACCGCCCAATGCGGCGCAGAGTGTCCCGGCTGGCCGCCCCCAGCACTTCGTACTCGCTCCCCTCGATATCCATCTTCAGGAGATCCACACGGTCCAGGTTATTTCCGTCGAGGAAATCCGCGAGCGTGAGCGCCGGGACCGGAACGGTGCCTTCGGCGGCGCCGCCCGCGGGCAGAAGATAATTGAGTTCGCTGGCCGTTCCGGACGGCGACATGCCCCGCTCTCCCTTCTCGCGGGCGAGCGCCAGGCAGGAACACTCGACTCGCCCCGCCAAACCGTTCCGGCGAACGGCCAGTTCCAGCCGCTGGAAGGTCGCCGGGAACGGCTCGATGGCCCAGACCCGCGACTCGGGCGCTTGCGCCGCGGCGTAAGCCGAGAAAAGGCCGATGTTCGCGCCCGCATCGACGATCGCGCGGTCCGAATCGCGGACCCGGTACACCCGCCGGAACCACACCTGCCACAACGTCTCGATATCGTAGAACTCCTCGAGAGTGAACGACATCCCGTTGCGGAGATGGACCGTGGCCGGCAGCGCCGGCTTGGCCGCCCCCAGGTAGCTGGCGGCGATGGCCCGCCACTCGGCGAGCGAAGTCATTGCGCGATACACCTCGGGCATTCTGCGGGCGTGACGCACGGCGAGCAGTAACCTCATCGGGTCTGGCATGGTAGCGGTCCCGTCATGGAATCGTGGTCGTTCACAAGTGCGCGCGGCCATCGCTGTCGCCGCGGGTGAAATGCATTCGGGCGAACCCGCCGGGCTGGGCGGCAATGCCGGCCGCCAACTGCTTCGACAGCGCCAAAATATAATTCGACGGACCCTTCAAGTATCCGGCGGCCTGGAATGCCGCGACCCATTCCACATGGGATTGATTGGTCACCAGCAACTCCGCGCCTTCCCGCGCCAGGGCCCGCGAGACCAAGGTCACGGAACCGCGCCGGACGCCGGGCAGGGCCACGCCATCCAGCAGCGTGGCCACCTGGAGGCCGCCGAAAAACTGGTGGCCGCGCATGGGGGACACGCGGGCGGACATCCAGCCCACCGGTCGGCCCTGGCGCCGCAGGAGGTAGGCGCGGTGCCGGCCGTCCAGCGGGTAGAGTTCGCGGACGGTGCGCAGGTCGCGGGAGACCGCGAACGAGCAATCCGGGCGGCACTCGGCCCACAGATCGTCCACCCAGCCGCCCCATTCGCGAACCGGTTCGAGCCGCAGGCCGCCGGGAGCAAGCGCGGAAACCGCGGCGCGATACTGCATCAGGGCCAGACCGGCCTGGCCCAAGCCGGTGAAGGCGGCCGCGGCGGACAGCACCCTTCGCGCCGCGGAGGTCCGCAGCATCGGCAGTTCGAGCAGAAAACGGCGGGCGCGCACCACCCGGAACAGAAACGGCACCTGGCGCAGATTCCATTGGGCGCCTTTCAGAAGCCGGGGAAACGGCCGGCTTTCGCTGCCCATGCCCAGGGCGAACAGGTGCGGCCCCTGCCGCTCCATGAACTTGAGGATTCGCAGGCCCAGCAGGGCGTATTTCGAATCGATCAGCGCCTCCGAGAGCGGCTCCCGGGCGTTCAGGGCCACCGTCGCCCGTCCGTCGCCGAAGCCCGCCGGAAACGCGGCCAGCAGGAACCCTCCGCGAACCGCGCCGCCGTCCTGCACCAGATAGTAGCGTTCGTGTATGGCGGCGTCCGCCGGCGCGGGAATGGGCGGGCGCTCGCTCAGCAGGTACTCCGTCCGGTGGTGGGCGCGGAGGCGCTGGTTCAGGGCGCGCGCCGCCTCGGCTTGCTCTTCGGAGGTGTACGGCTCGATGCGTATTCCCATCTGTCGTGACCCGGCTAGGTGGTGCCGTGGAGCAGCTTGCTGCGCAGCCATCGCGACTCCATGCGCGCCAGCGCGCGCGGCGGGATGGTCTGCGTCCCCCGCACGGAATGAAGGTGGTCGAGCACGGTGGCGACGGGCGCGAACCAGCCCGGCTTGCGGCTGAGCCGCCGCATGAGCCGGCCGAACTCGGGCTCGATCCTGCCGTTCTCGACAAAGCCCTTGCCGAAGTGCGTGTACATGATGCACATGCCGCCTTGCTCCTCCAGGCGGTCCTGGTGCGCTTCCGAAATCGTCTCGACGAAGGCCCGGCGGTCGGTGCCCTCGGCGGAACAGAACCACCCGCGGACGAAAGGGCGTTGGGGATCCGCATAGGGCTGGTAGGGACACGCCTTGAGCGTGTCGATCTCCCGGAAGACGAAGTTCCGAAAGTAGCGGATGTGCTCGCGGCACAGGTCGCCCCAGAAGTACGGGGAACCCTCGACGTGCCCCAGGAAGCGGTGGCGCTGCCGCCCGCGGGTCGCCAGGTCGTAGAGGGCGCGGCACCAGCCGGGGTGAAGGCGCGCCGACCCCCAGTAGAGGGCGTCGGCGTTGAAATGATTCGCGGCGGATTGCGGATACGCGCCGAAATATTCGCGGAACAGCTCGAAGGCGCGCACGATTTCCTCGCGCGTGCAGTAATGCGGGGCGGCGTTGTGGTAGCCGATTTCAAAACCGAGCGACTGCATCCCCGCGGCGTGCTGGCGATACGCGGGGTCGGCGCAGGTCTCGCCCGGACAGTTGCGCTCGCGAAGCGGGCCGAGGGGCCACACGCCCATGGTGGTGCGGAAGCCCAGGCCGGCCAGGAAATGGTACACCACCCGGGAGGCTTCGCTGGACGCGTCGGGATCGTCGAAGACCGTGAAGGCGAAACGCCTGCCCTCCGGCCACGGGACGTTCGACGTCATTTCCGCGCTCTCTCGATATAAGCCGCCATGGCGTTCACGGTGCCGAAGTTGTCGAGCGTGAGATCGTCCTGGTCGATCTCGATCGCAAACTCCATTTCGCACCACACGATGAGTTCCATCAATGCCGGGGAATCGAGCATTCCGCTCGCCGGGATCTCCTCGTCCGATGGCAACCCGCGGGCGTCGCGGCCCGACTGCCTGGCCAGTTCGACGATTTTTGCGTGAATGGCTTCCCGGATGGTATCCATGAGAATGAGATTTCACTCCTTGCCTGGCGGCGAAGCCAGAGCCTGCAACACGCGAACCGCGTCCGCGCCGTGGAGCAGGCGGTGATCGTAGGTGGCGCCGAGCGCGGCCGTCCCGCCCTCCGGCGCGGCGTGCGCGGCCATCAGGGCGCTTTCGGGAAGCAACACCGGCACGTGCCGCGTCACCCCCCACCGCGCCATGCTGCTGAACCCGATGGTGGCGCCCGAGACGTCCTCCGGGCGCAGCGCGCCGCGCATGGCGGATCGCTGCAATTCGCCCAGCTTCTGAACGAAGGCCAACATTTCCATGCTTTCGGCCTCCCGCACCACCACGGCGTAGAGGCTCGGTCCCGACTGCACGGTGAAGCCCAGGTTCACATGATCGTAGACGTGCTTGCGCTCTCCGGCGAGGGTGGCGTTGATGGCCGGCTGTTCCGCCGCGATCCGCGCCAGCCGCCAGGCGAGTAGCGCCAGCAGCGGACTCATGAAGAGACGGTGCCGCCGCTGGAAATCGGCCGCGTATTCGTCCCAAGGCCGCGGGTCGTAGACAATCTCGAGATACGCCGGGACAGCCTCCTTTTGCCACGAAACGGTGCGGAGCATCCCACGCTCGGGGCGCGTGAGCTCGACCTGGCGGCCCGGCTCGGAGGGCGCCATGGGCCTATCGCCCCGCGGGATGACGAGCTGGGGTCCGGGGACCGGGCGGCTCGCCACGTAGCGTTCGATATCGCCGGCCGTCAGCCGCTGACCGGCGGCCGGGACCTCCGCCGCCGCGAGCCCGTAACGCGCCAGCAGCAAGGCCGCCTTCAGCGTCGGCTCGCGGTCCCCGCCGCCCGCGGCCGCACTCGCGCCGGGGGAAGGCTCGGCGGGCGGCGCCTCCTCCGCGCTGTCCCCCACCCACGCCAGGATGGATCCGACGGCGACGGTTTCCCCAATCTCCGCTTTCAGGCACAGCAGATAGCCATCCCGCTCCGCCTCGAGGGTGAAGGTGGCCTTATCGGTTTCCAGGTCCGCCAGCGGGTCGCCCCGGGACAAAAAGGAACCCGGCGAGACATACACGTGCGCCACGCGCACGAAATCGTCATTGTTGTTGATCCGCGGAGTGTGGACGGGAACGGGCATAATCGAAAGCTACGAAACGGACCCGATATCGGCGACGATGGCCGCGATGGCCGCGTCGAGGACCTCGCGCTCGGACGGCAGAATGGCCGCTTCCAGCGAGCGCGCGGCGGGGATGGGAACCGCGGGCGGCGCAACCCGCCGGTAGGAACCGGAGCAGCCGGCGGCGAGCAGCACGGCGCCCAACTCGGCCGAGAACCCGAACCCGGCGGGAGCCTCCTCCACCACCACGATGCGGCGGCGGGCGGATAGGTGTTTCGAAAGCGTGCGCCCCGGCAGCGGAGCCACCAGCGAGGGAATCACGATCTCGCTTTCCACCTCCTCGGCGGCCAGTTGCCCGGCGGCCGCCTCGGCCAGCAGCACGGAATGGCCGAAGGCCACGAAGGTGACATCCGGATCGGCGGCGCCCCGCACCAGCGTGGGGAACCAGGCGGCGCCGGGGTCGCCCGGATCGGCCGCCAGTTCGCGATAGCCGGCCGCGTCCACCGCCTGAGCGTACAGCAGCTTGTGCTCGAAAAACACCGTGGGGGAATTCCATTCGAGCACCGCGCGCCGCAGCAGTTCGCCCGGGTCGTGACGCGGGCTGGGACACAGCACCGTCAGGCCGGGCACCGCTCCGCACAGGTTCTCGGGAGACTGGCTGTGGGTGGGCCCGTAACCGCGGCGTCCGCCGTTGGCCGCCCGTATGACCAGCGGCACGCGAGCCTCGGCGAACATCCACGGGAACTTCACGGCGTGGTTGTAGATCTGGTCCATCCCCAGCGTGAGGAAGTCGGCGAACATCACCTCCACCACCGGCCGGAACCCCGCCAATGCCAGGCCGATCCCCGCGCCGATTATCCCCGCTTCGCTGATGGGCGTCGACAGAACCCGGCCGGCAAAACGGGTGCTCAGCCCCGCGGTCACTTTGAAGGCCCCTCCGTAGGGTTCGTGCAGGTCCTCGCCCAGCAACAGGACCTCGAGATGCCCTTCCAGCAAGCCGGCCAGCGAGCGGTTCAGCGAGGCGCGAAAGTTCGCCGAAACGCTCGGGTCCTGCGCCCGTTCCACCGCTTCGGGGGGCGCGCCGGCCGGAAAGAATCGGGGCCGGGGCTCCTCGAACGCCGATGCCGGCGCCGCCGCAGCCTCGGCGTAGACATCCGCCAGGAACTCGCCGGCCGCGGCGTCGATGCGGCCGCAGGTAGCGTCGTCCAGCTCGAGGCCCAGGCGCGTCAGGGGATCGCGCGCGCGAATGGCGTCCATCTCGGCGGGCTCCCGCATATCGTCGCCCTTGCTGTGCGGCCCCAGCCGCCGGGTGTCGATGACGAGGAAGCCGGGCTTACGCCGCTGCCGCACTTCGTTCACCACTTGCTCGGCGGCCTCGATGAAACCCGGGTCGCTGTCGTCCAGTTGCCAGGTGTCCAGCCCGAACGCCTTGCCCCGCGCCTCGATCGAACCGCCCGTGGTGGCCGCCGTGGCGGTGGTTTGGGCGATGCCGTTGTTTTCGACCACGAACAGCGCCGGCACGCCCCACACCGAAGCCAGGTTCATGCTCTCGTAGACCAATCCCTGGCCGAGCGTGCCATCGCCGATTATGATGGCGGCGATGCCGTCCTCGTGGCGGCGCTGGATGGCCAGCGCCTGGCCCACGCCGATTGCCGTCATGCCGCCCTGCACGCCATGGCTGTGGAAGCGCCGGAAGGCGAGGTGCTGGCTGCCGCCAATTCCGCCGCACACGCCCGGCGCGCGCCCCATGATCTCCGCGACCAGGCCCAGGAAGTCGCCCGAATAGGTCAGGAAATGGCCGTGGTTGCGATGATTGGAGAAGACCGCGTCCCGGGGATGGGTAAGCGCCCGCACCACCGACATGGCGCAGATTTCCTGCCCCAGACAGGTGTGCGTGGTTCCCGAGAGCAACCCTTCCCAGAACAGCCGGAGCAACAGCTCCTCGGTCTTCCGGATCAGCATCCCGAAGCCGTAGATGGACTTGGCATCGCGCGGGATGATCGGTCTCCCGTGTTCGTCGAGCTGAAACAATTCGCAGGAACGACACCGCGAAGCCATGGCCATCACCGCGAGTTTAGCACCAAAGGGCGCCTGGGTCCGGGTGCGCGGTGGAAGCGCCGGGGCAAGCGCGCGGCGGCGGATCGAGCCGGGCAGACACGGCCAGGCTCCTTGTCCTTGCCGCCGCCGGTTATCCAGGTGCGGACGGTGGAGCTGCGGGATCGCTCTTGGCGTGCCCACGCCATTCGCGCATCGCGGTCAGGAAATCGTCGATGGATTCTTCCTCGGGCCAGAAACTGCCAAGCAGGTCCTTGGGATCGCGCGGAAACGTCAGCCCCTGCGCGGCGATCAACTCGTCCACGGACGGGTGGCCCTGGCGGGAGGGCCGCTTGGCGAGTTCATCCATCGCGTCTCTCATGGCATTCTCCAGTATCGCGGAAAGCCGGCTTATCCGCGTTAATCGGCGTTCATCGGCGGCCCAAGACGTTCCTTCCGGATTCCTCAGTCGCCGGCCGCCCCGGGCGCTCGGGCCTTCAGACCACCACGCGCAGGCCGAGGTGACTGGCGAACGGGTCGAAATCCCTGTCGCTGTGCAGCAGTTCGTATCCGCTCTCGATGCAGCGGGTGGCAATCACCGTATCGACGGTTTTGCGAGGGGTCACGCCGAGCTTGCGCAGCGTCCGGAAATTCCTGGCCGCCTGAATCGCGATTTCCTGCCCGCCCATGTCCACCACCAGCAACGAGGTCAGCAGTCTCCTGGCTTGGTTGAAATCCCGATCGCTCGCGAAACCTTGCAGAACCTCCGCGAGAATCAGATCGCCAATGGCCAGGGGCTGGCGGCCAAGCAGGTTATCGAGTTTCTCCGTCTGCGGCGTGACCGTGCCCCTGAAGTAATCGATCCACACGCTGGAGTCGACCAGAATCAACGGCCGGTCCTCATCGCGTCGAGATCGCCGTGCCAACCCAGCTTGCCGCGGAGCCGGCGGATCTCCCCCTGTCTACCCAGGCGCAGTAAGGTCCGCAGAGCCCGGTCGACGGCCTCGCGCTTGGTCTTCAGGCCGGTTACGCGAAGCGCGTTCCGCATCAACCTGTCGTCGATCACGATGTTCGTCCGCATCGATGTGTACTCCTATACACAATTGTACACATTGTGAAGCCGGTTGGCTGCGGGCCCCTCTGAACCACGAAAAGGAGCAACGAAAAGGAGCAATCCAAGCTACGGACGCTGAACGGGTGTACAATCATCGGGTGATCGGTATGTTCAAGGAACGTGGGGCTCTCATCACCGCTCTCGACGAGTTCTATGGGACCATTGCAGATCGGGTCGGGCGCTTCCAGAAGGAACGAGAGGGGGCGGACCGCTGTCAGGCCAGTAGCTTCACGGCGTTCACCTACATCGATCCCGACGAGAACCGTCTGTCCGATATCATCCGCGATCTTCTTGATCCGTGCGGGAAGCACGGGCAGGGAAGGCTATTCCTGGACTTGTTCTTGGACGCCATCGGCGTGCCGCCCGAGTCCGTGCATTTACCCTTCCGGGTGAAGCGAGAGGATCGGACATTGTATTGCGCCAGCCCTGAGCGGAGAATCGACATCACGCTGGAGTTGGGGGATTTTGGCGTCGGGATCGAAAACAAACCATTTGCCAGGGAGGAGAAGGACCAACTCAAGGACTATTGGGCCCACCTCCGTCGCAGATACCCACAGCGGTTCATGCTGGTGTACCTCTCCGGTGATGGCAGTGAACCTACGAGTCTGAGCAAGATCGATCTCGCTACGCTTCGGAGGGCGAAGCAGTTCAGGATCCTTGCTTATCGGACGGACCTGCATCGGTGGCTTGAAGGTTGCTACCGTGATTGCCGGGCTGACAAGGTGCGCTGGTTCTTGCAGGACCTTGCGAAATACGTGCAGCGGAACAAACAGTTCGAGCTTGCGGAAGCAGACGAGGACCCGATCCGTGAAAGAAATTGAAGAAGCCGACGTTATCGCTGAACACGCTCTTGAGAACGCCGATAATCTCAAGATCGCGGCCAAGGTGGGCTTGGCATTTCCGGCCATCAAGGAGCGGATCATCCGGGAGTTCATCTCTTCGCTCAAGGGAGCTCTGGAGGAACGCTTGGGGAACTCGTGGGCCGTGGAAGACAGTTGGAGCGAGAACCCTTTGGCGCGTGGTTCCTACATTGCCGCATTCAAGACGAAGTGGCGAGAAGACGCCAGCATAGGGCTCAACTGCGAGAAACCGGGCCCCAGCGAGTTGGACTTCTTCATCTACCTCGGCAAGAGGCTAAAGACTCCTCTTGCCAGTGAACTGCGAGATGCCCTGGACAAGCATTATGCACACGGACAGCGCTTCGGCAACAATCCGTGGTGGAAGTGGGTTGAACAACCGTACCGGGACTGGAACACAGAGGATGCCTTGCTCCGCCTGTGGAGAAAGGATGAAGCAGTCGATTACTACGCCGGTCAGTTGCTGAGGATCTGCGGGATCGCCGGCCCGTTCCTCGATAGGTTGTGCGGCGGGTAGGACGTCTGCACGAGCCGTCAGGTTGGGGCCCTGCCGTGCCCACGCACCAATCCAGGGCAAATGGCAGCCCAGCGGAGATGCCCCCACGTTGCCCAGAGTGCGAGAATGGGAGTGTATGACTCTCGATGAGTTGGGCCGGGGCAAGCGCGCCGCCATCCTCGCCATTGCCGCCAGGCACGGCGTTCAGCACGTGCGTGTGTTCGGTTCCTTCGCCAGGGGCGAGGCAAGGGCGGACAGCGACGTCGACTTGCTGGTTGAGGCCGGTCCGCGCACGCCGCCATGGTTCCCCGGGGGGCTGCTGGCCGATCTGGAAGATGAACTCGGCCGTCGAGTGGATATCGCCGAAGAGAGTTCTCTCGATCCGCTCATCCGAGACCGCATTCTGCACGAGGCGGTTCCCTTGTGAAGGATGATCGCCTCCACCTCGATCACGTCCTGAACTGCATCCACCGCATCAATCGGTACTGCGAAGACGGGGAGTTGGCATTTCGCGAGTCGGAACTGATTCAAGACGCCGTTCTGCGCAATCTCCAGACGCTTGCCGAATCCACCCAACGGGTTAGCGACCGTCTCAAGGCCCTTCATCCCGAGGTTGACTGGCGCGCCATTGCGGGATTCAGAAACGTCCTGGTACACGACTACCTGGGAATCAACCTGGCGCGCGTCTGGGAGATCGTCTCGCTCCACCTGCCAGCGCTTGAGTCGCAAATACCGGCAATCCGGCACGAGGCAAATCCGCCGGAGTGATATTCCTTGGGCTCTGCCGACCGCCCACCCCCGCCCGTCCGCGCCAGGCTTCATAATAGGATTTCGCGAGAAAACCATGACCTACCGCCCATTCGGGCTGGCCCTTGGCATCGGCGCCGGCCTCGTTCTCATCCCCGCCCTGTTCGCGGCTTCCGCCAACC